>VTLG01007064.1_pt1 | contig 26502 bp, 12 predicted proteins | sample 4694571 | NCBI WGS metagenome assembly VTLG01 (sample SAMN12604809, study PRJNA352737) | marine metagenome | biome: ENVO:00000447; feature: ENVO:00000209|ENVO:00000569|ENVO:01000036; material: ENVO:00002151; isolation source: viral sequences binned using virsorter ...
TGATGCTATGCGAACTCTTTCTTCTGTATCAGAAACGTTTGATGTTCCACCAGTAAGAATTGTTACGTGATCTCGTGCTGCTATTCCTAATCCAGTATTTGAATGTCCAAAAATACCAGAAAGCAGTTCTGCTCCGTCACTTACTCTAGAGAAACCAATACCTGCTCCTAAATCTGATTCATCATTATGTGTTGGAGCATAAAATTTTACAGTTTTATTTGTTCCTACCTTGAATTTTGCCTGACCACCATCAAGGCGAAATTTTTCATCACCTGATAATTCTACTGTAAAATTATCATTACTAGGGAATCTTATTGCTGTATCTGTATCTCCTGAGTGAACTATTTTATCTGTAATTATAAGATCATTAGTAATATCAGTAGCTGAATCAGTAACTTGTATTCTAGGACTCCCTCCTGTATGTACTTGAAATGTATCATTAGCAGAAAATCCTATTTTAGTATTGGTATCTCCAGCATGTACTATCCAATCATCCAATGTACCTTCAATAGGTGCATCAATAGCACTCGCTTTTATCGTTCCATTAACTTCTAATGCTACAGTAGGAGTACAATCAACACCAACCTTACCATCTGCAAGTATCCTTAATGCTGTTTGTTTACCCGATGTACTCCATGCTATCTGACCAGTGCCAGGCGAGTAAAGACCTGTCGCAGCACTATCATCAAAACACAAGCCTGGTGCTGCAGCAGTACCAGCATCCACCTCAAATTGAGCCCCATCTTGAGCTTCAATGTATCCTACTTGTATCTTATTTGATGCTGCCATGTTCTTTTATTATTATTAGTATTTAGGATGGTGGTGTTGGCCAAGTCACTGAACTCATATCTAAATTATCATCAGAATTTAACTTAGGTGTTGAACTAGCAGGTAAATCTCTTAATGCTTGTCTATATGTCTTCCAAGCGGCAGGAATATTAGTTCCTGTTTCTTTCGCCATAACTATTCTCCAATCAGTTTGAAGAATTAATCTATCTCTATTGTCACGTAATAATTTCATTGGATATGCATTTACCAATTCAGTAACCTTTGCATTAACTTCATCTTCTGTTGGTTTTGTTTGAGATTCATCTTGCCAAACTAAACGCTCATAATCATTTGTAGCAGTTGGATTATTGGGAAGAGTCCATATTGCTCCTGGCTTAAGTGCCACTAATGCATCAACTATGTCTGGTTTCATTGTTTTATCTCCTTTACACTTAAGGTTCTTGTAACACCACTATGGACGCAATATGCGGTTCCACCATTGGATGTTCTTCCATAGAGATTATATGTAGTATTATCTGTTGTATTAGGTTTATCAAACACAAAGAAAGTTTGTGGAGATGTTACATATCCAGTTTCCTGAAGATCTCCAACAACACTCAATCCAAAATTGGCATTACTAGTGTCTCCTATATTAGTTGTACCATTTCTATAAATTGTAACCGCAGAAACACCAATAGTAGTATTTGGTGCTTGTCCTATAGCACTTAATTCAACAAGAATCAAACTATTATCAAAACGTGGAGAAATAGAAACACTCCAATTTAAGTCTGTCCATCCACCATTAGTAGTAGTGAAATGCTGACCAACACCAGTATCATAATTATATTGTATAATACTGCCAGCTGGCATCTTCTCAAGTGGAACGACACCATAATCAAGGTCGTTTAACTTGGATCTTAAATTAAATGATGGTTTTTCTATGCGTACTGTCATACTATTGCTCCGCTATTAATCCATTAGATGCTGATATATCAGTTGTAACAGCAGTCGTAGTATTATTTATTACGGTTAATCCATTCATATCAGTCCTACCATGTGATGTTCCAACATGTAAAGTATCAGTTGAATCATCATATGCAACTGCTTTTATATCACTATTAATAACACCACTAGTATGCATAGTATCAGTTCCAACAAGACAAACTCTTGAATTAGGTTCAAACATAGGTAATTCGTCCCTATACATATCCCATATTTCTGCATCAGTTGTAACAGCATCACCAATATTTAACAAAGCAATTTTACAATCTTCTGAATTTCTACCCATATGTATTATAAGTTTATGCCACTCAGTCTTAGTCATATTCCATGCACTCATATTATAACCACTATCTACAAGTACACCATCTAAGTAATAATATAATACATTACTTCTACGAACAAAGTTTACTTTACACCAACTATCACGATAGCAACTGGTGTTATTAATTTGTTTATAAGCAGCATAAGCATCCCATCCAGCATCAAGGAAATATGATGTCTGATTATTGATATGAATCATCCATCCATTATCATCATCATCATTCACCCATTTGAATTCTATAGCACTACCTGTACCAGCATCACTACCATCAAACCAGAAACTTATATTAAAATCACCAGTAAGATCATAAAAACTGTTTTCAACATATTCTTGCATTAAATAATTTCCAGCACCATAATTTGTAATATTAGTATATGCCATTAACTCTGCACCTTGAGCAACTGGAACTGTTTTTACATCTCCAAATACTGCTAATGCTCTCCACACAGAAGAATGATCATAAACATCAACTTCTTTAACACTTATATTATTAAAGTAATGAGTTATATTATCATTAGCACTACCCTGACAAGTTACGACTAGGTTAGTAGATGCTGCAACAAAATAATATGTCCATCTAAATGCATTTGTAGTCTTCCATCCACTAGTAGGGTTAGCACTTGCTGCATCAGAAAGTGTTATAATATATGAATGTCCAGACCAATGTCCTTCCCCAACAAATACATATCTCTTACCTTGTGTCAATCCACCAACATCTTGTGATGCTCTTGGGTAATCAGTAGTACCTCCTACCATCTTCAATACACCTGCTTCTTGACTTAAAGTAGCACCGTTTGTTGCAGTCCATCCAGCTGCATCATATCTAAAGTTTCCATTCTTCACTAATACTCTTCTGACACAAATATGTCCACATTGACCAGTTACAGTTGAACCACCACCTTGTCGTATACGAATACGAGTAGATGTACCAACTGCTGTAAAATCAGCATAATGATTACCTTTTCCTAATTGTGTTGAACTACCTCCATTTGATATTCCATATCCCATTATAACAGTATTCTGAGCATGAACTTGCCAATTAGCATTAGTATTAGTTGAATCAACCCGAAATTCAACCTCATAATGAGCACCAACAACTGTAGTAATATCTTGCCATATATTCAACCAAACAGAGTTTGATCCTTGTGTCCATGCAACAGCACCAACAGGATTATTAATTGTAATACTACCACCATTACTATTAGCAAGATCAACAGTCCATCCATTAGAAGCATGTAAGAATGTACCATTCGTAAGAAGATTTCCATTATCATAAGGAGGAGTTAAACTAGATGACTCTACAGTAGTTGACATAGTTGCAAGCATAGACTTTCCTGATTGCCATCCAGTATTCCAAACACTTCCTATAGAAGCAACTTTTTTATATGCAGTATCTAGAATATTAGATCGACCCAAATTAGGTTTAACAAGAAGTAATTCTGATGATGTTCCAATTGCTATATCACCACTATTTGTAACTGCTAAACTAGCAGTAGATGCAGCAGTACCAGATGATTGTAAAGCAGTCAACCAATGTATTCCACTATATCCAGCAAGAGTTCCACTACTTCTATCCTGTGTCAAAGGTAAATCGTAAGTATAAAGTATTCTTGGATTTGCCATCAGATATAATCTACCATGTTTTATTACAGATCTATATTGAGCTTCATATCCACTTGTCGTTGCCCATGTATCATATGTTTTAGCAAAAGTTGATTCTATAACATGTGTTGCAGTAGGTGTAGTAACACAATACGTTGGAATAGGTAATCCTGTATGTGGATGAACCTCTGCATAAGGCATAACATTTACTGAAATTTCATGAGGAGAACCAGTAATCGTTCTATAATCCTCATCCGCTTTATACCAATTATTCGATGCTTTATTTCTATCAGAAATACCATGATTTACCTGATAAAGAAGGCCAGCAGCTGGCGTATACCATACAGTAAACTTATCTTTAATAAAATTAACAACTCTAGCACTACTACCTAAAGTAACTGCAAATTCACCATTCATACCAGCAATACCTCCAGCAGCACCACTACCGCCCCACCATTCGGTATTACCAGAACTGTTATTTTGATATTGCCAAAGTTCCATCCACATTGGTAGTGATGGATCATCACCATCATGAATTACGACTCCATTATTATAAGATACAATCACAGCAACAGAAGGAAATTCTTTTCTAACTCCTCTTTGTGCTGTACCTAAAGTTTCATTATACCAACTTGTTCTACTACACCTTTTTCTCCATGCACCACCATCACTATCCTTTCTAGTATCATATACAAAAATTCTATTAGCTGACTGAGAAATCTTTGCCTTAATAGCACTAATATTTTCTATCTCTGCACCTTTTATTACTGCATTATCAGTATCTTGATATGCTAATCCACCCAACATTCCATTTGTTGGTACTTGATTAAAAGATGTTCCTACTATGTTAGGCATTAGTTAATTCTCTCCTGATGTATTTATTATGAAGATAGATTCTTCAACTGAGCATTAGTTAATCTTCTAGGATAATAACTAAAATTAGAAATATATCCTCCAAGCTGATCATATGCTCCTTGACGTAAACCAAGCCACCAATACTTACTACCTGTAAATGATGGTACTGTACTGGAAGTATCTACACTGACATCACTTCCATTCAATGATGTTGCTTGATCATTATGCTTATATGTGAATGCTATTTTATTCTTACCAGAATTAATAGATCCAAGATCTCTGGTTCCTTGACTACTACCACCTGCAACTACAGTTACTTGATAATTATTACTATTAACAGCTCCTATTCTATTATTTCCACTTCCATCATCAAGAGCAAAGACATATCCATCATTAAAATTACCATTAGGATCATTAAACCAATCAATTACAAATGTTCCTTGAAGTGGATCATATATATCATCAAATTCTGTTCCAGCAGTTCCATCTAGATAAGCAAAATCTGATCCACGAGTTCTTGATGATCCATATGTTGGAATAAGTGAAGTTGCATAACTTCCTACTTCTAATTGAGCACCCCAAACTAATGCTTCACTACCACTAACTCCTCCAACATAACAAGACATCGTAGTATTATTAGCTGCAGTTGTTCCAGTAGTACTATAACGTTGCCAATCTGCTGTAAGAGCAAAGGTAGTTTCTGCTGAAACTGAATCTCCTGTAATACGTTTCCATCTTACCTTAAAGTTATTACCGACTTGTGCTGTTGTACTTGCTTTAGCCCATATAGAAAGAGTATATGTAGTAGATCCTGATATTGTTATCTGAGTAGTGGCACCTGCACTCGCTGGGCCAAGAGCAGGACTGGTATCTATATCATTTGATGATATAGCTGCTTTGGTAGCAGTCATTGTTCCATCAGGAGCAATACCTGCATTTCTAGTAAGTGTTCCAGCACTACCTGAATTCCAAGCAGATTCTGTATCAAAACTATTTGGAAGTATATTAGTTCTACTAGGTTCAATTAATAATCCTTTACATTCTCCTGTTAATGGATCATGATCAAATCTTGGAACATTAGCACCAACCAATACAACTTTACCAAGTTGATCAACGTATGATGCAGCTCCAGTTCTTGTATATGTTAGTCTTGAATCTAACTTTTTAGTTGCTGCAAAATTCCAATTTATTAATGGTCTATAGTTTGGATAGTCTTGTGTTGCTGCGACTTCTCCCGTTACTGAAATTCCCGTTGAGCTTGTTTGCAATCTAAGTGTATTATCATGATAGAGGTCAACAGATGAATTTTTTGTACCACTTATTAACCAATGGTTTTGTGGATCCATAAATCCAATCTTTCCACCATTTGTTGCATCAACAAAAAGATAACCTCGTCTTGTTCCATTACATGTAAAGTAGACATTACAGTTATTATCACTATCAAAAAATTCTGCTCCATCCCCATTGGTTCGGAACCTAATGTCATCACCATGATAGAGTTCAGTATGTGAGTTACCTGTAGCTTTTACACTTGTTTCCCAAGAACCATTTACATAATTTTGAATACTAAGGTTTGAACCTGATGCAGTTGCTTGGAATCTCCATTTATCAGCATTATCATCTCCTCTGTCAGCAAACAATTCAATATTTCCCACTCCTCCATCTGGCCCTAAAACTCGTATTCCATTAGCATCAGTTTGGAAGGTTTTTATATTATTATCGTAGAGCTCAACGGATCCATTTACAGTACCTACTAGATAATTTTCTTGTGACAGACTTCTAAGTACAACACTATTTCCTTCAACTAATAAAGAACCAGTTGAATTTTGTATGTAAGCGTGTGAATTATTATGATAAACACTTAAATCTTGATCTAATCCAAAAAATGCTTTTCCACTATCACCATGATAGATATGTCTAAATTCTTTTGAAGTACTACCTAAATCTTGAGTACCTGCAGCACCTGGCGTTATGTGACCTGCTGATGTGATGGTGAGTCTTTCAGCTAAACTTTGTCCACTTTCTCTAGTGTGGAATGCCATATAACCATCATCTTTATTCGTTCCATCACCACCAGTTACAAATTGGATTCTATTAACTACATTACCATTCCATCTTCCATCTATAATTGCAAACTGGGTATCAGCAGCCCTGTTTGAATCCATTATAAATGAATTAAATGAATTAGCACTTGTCTTTAATCTTAAATTAGCAGCACCACTTGTTTTTAGAATGTCTAATGCATGTTCTGGAGCTGATTGTCCTATACCAACATTCGTTCCTTCAATATTTAAGCCAGGATTTGTACCACCATTATTATAATACTTTAACTTAACTGCTGTAGTACCCCAAAGTAATCCTGCTGTATCAATCCCTGCATTATTACTCTGATTCGATGCTAATTTAATATCCTTATCTATTACATCTAATGTAGTACTCTGAATCGTAGTTGTAGCACCTTGTACTGTTAAGTTGCCACTAATTGTAGTATTACCACTAGTATCCCATGATGGGCCACCAGTAGTTAAACTGTAAGGGCCAACTATTCCATCATTAACACCATTAAGTGCATTTAAACCATATATATTTCTCGCATAAAATGTTAATCCTGATACAGGATTAGTTGTAAAAGTTATCTGTGCTAAATTAATTGTATAGTCTACTCCTGGCGCTTGTATAACACCACCAAGGATGACCATTAAAGCTCTATCCGAAACAGCATGAAAAGGTACATCATTAGCAGTTAAGTTAAAAGTTGGTGTATTACCATCAAAATCCCCACTAATGTCGTCAAGAATTTGGACATTAGTCAGATTATTCGTAAATGATGCGGGCCCGATACCTATATATGCCATTTCGTTTTATTAGTATTTAGGATGGTTTGGTTGCGATTAAGTGTGCTTTCCATGCATCTTTGATTGATGTAGTCCAAATTGCATTACATACGGCTTTTATTTCATCAGTAACATCAGTTGTACCATCTGGTTCTTTTGATAATGGATTATCAACAAGATTGTCAGATCCATCAAGTGTGCCTGGATCAAATCCAAATCTTTCAAATGAACGAGTTAGTTCCTTACCATCTTTTTTAATGACAGTAGCTTTTCTAACTTGTACCGTTCTATACTTACCTACGATTTCTATTTTATCGTATTCAATTGATTCTGAAAGTGCCATTAGGAAAGTCCTCCGAACTAAACAGGTTTAGGCAACATTATTTATGCAGCTGCCTCATATGTAAATGCTCCATATATAGGTCTTAGATTCGGCCATTCGTTAAATTGTAGATATCTACTACTAGCTTGTTGCCATGTACTTGTTGGATAAACAAAGTATGTTTGCCTTTGATTTTCTACTACATATACAGCACCACCAACAGCATCACCCTGAGAAACACCACCTTTATCTAACCACCAAGTTCCAGTAATTTGGAAAGTTGAATTGGTTGCTGCGTAAGGTAAATTATAAAATCTCATAGCTCCTGACTTAGAACCAGTTTCAGATTTTGTTACACGAAAATAACAATAAACCATCCTACCAATTTTAACATAACGACAATTAGTACCATTACTCCAAGTCACATTAGATCCTTGTCCATCCATTAAATCAGGAGTCCATGAGCCTTCTTCATAATCATCCAGCACTGAACTAGAAACTGTCTCACCAGTAGCAGTATCGTCAGCATTGATAAAGGAAATACCTTTATCATTATTCATTCTAATATTCTGATACATCTGAAGATGATCATCTCTTACAGTACAAATAGTACTACCATTCTTTTTAAGTTGTAAATGACCAGATGTTGCATCAATAACTGGATCATTAGTAGCAATACCAATTTTTAAATGATTACTTGCACCAAAATACATATATCTATTAGTGATCCTTTGGTATATGTTACCAACTCTATCAATCTGAAATACTTCAGTTAAACTAACAGCACTATCAGTAGTAGTGGTTGCACTGGTTTCTGTAGTATGATATCTCAATTCACCAGTCGAACCCAGTACTATTGCACTAGGTCTAGTTGCATATGAGTCTTGTGATGAAAGGTAAGTATTATCAGCAGCATCCGAAACTTTAACACATCTTGAAAGTACAAGTGAAGAACTAGAATAAGATACTCCAAGATTAACTTGACTTTCATCTGACTGATAATTATCACCTAACATAGTCCATCCATTTGCACTACTGTTTGATGTACCAGCACATTTTATTGATGGATGTTTTTTATCTGATGAATATACTATTAATCGTCCATCACCTACTTGTGATGTGCCACCGATTAAAACTCGACCAGTTTCGTCGATGCGAAGTCTTTCACCATTTACATCAGCCTGACCTTTTGTGTGAAATGTAAGTATTCCACCACTATTATGATTACTATTACCATCACTCTTTATATACGACTGTATAGATGCCACCTGTCTAGAAGTAGCACTATTACCACTTGAATTAGTAGTATTTTCTCTATTAATAAATTTTAGTGCTCCAATAGAAGTATTATTTGCATCTTGATTACCACTTATATTAACAACTCCATACTCACCAACAGTTCCATCACCTGTTACTTCAAATATCTTTGCATTTGCTGAGTCATTCTGGAATGAATAACTACCTAAATCTTGAGTTACTATATGACCACTTGATGTGATGCGAAGTCTTTCACTACCTTGTGTCCATAAACTTATGATTCCAGTAGTAGTATTACCAGACCTTAAATATAAAGAACCATATCGTGAGTGTCCATCATTTGATTCATTACCCATAATGGTTATAATTGATCCTCTACTTTGAGAAGCATCTGAACCACCACATAAACTGAAACTTCTATTATCAGAACCATCAGCAGTATTACATCCGATAGTTGCTTGATCTGTTCCTAGTAATATGTCACCAGCAGAGTTGATTTTGAGTCTTAGTCCAATACTACTACCATTATGAGTATAGAAGTTCATTGGAGCACCATTATTAGGTGCTTTAATAAAGAACTCACCACTTGAAACTCCTAATATACCTTTCTGTCCACCAGCATCATCATATAAATTAACTTCACATCCATTACCATCAGTACCAGAAACCATTAATCTACTAGTATCTTCTGTTGCTTTAAGATGCAACAATTGTCCAGATATATCACCTCGTACAGTCAGCATTCCATTATATGCTGCATTAGTTCCAATTGCTGTTGCAGCACTATTATTTGCTATTTTTATTCTTGGAGTATTATTAGTTGAAAGTGTTAATGATCCATTAGACACCACATTAACTTGTCCATCACCAGAAGCATCATGTCCTATATCAATACCAGTATTACTATTCCTATCACCAGCAGTAACTCTTACATATGCACTTGTTGTATTAGCAGTATCTGGCCAAACATGAAGTAGTTGTTGTGGGGATGCATTACCTATAGCTAATTTACCATCAGATGTGATGCGAAGTCTTTCACTACCAGCAGCTTCGATTGAAAATGTATCAGCAGCAGGAAATCCAAATTTAGTATTAGTATCTCCAGCATGAACTATCCAATCATCTAGTGTACCTTCAATTGGTGCAAGAATAGAAGCAGCATTTATATTTCCAACACAAGTTAAATTACCATCTTTATCAAAGGTAAATTTAGTAGTTGCAGATCCAGCATTACCAGAACCTAACCTAATAGTACCGTCTGGACTACCAGGCTGGAACCATGTTAGGTTATTGGTTGCTGTAGAATCTTGTCCTACCTGTAGATTGTTGACCTTTAATGTAGACATTATTGTTTTTAGTTATTTATGAACCCTCAAGGGCAGCGACCTTTGATTCAAGAGTTTCTACTTTAGCAATTAATTCCTTCAATGCTTCAACTGCAATTGGAATAACACCAGTCTCACTAACTGCTTTAGAGCGAGATACTGCAGCATCCTCATCATATATTACTTTATCATCTTTATCGAAGAAAATGATTCCATGTTCAGTATCAACTAAATCTGGAAGTATTGTTTCTACCTCTTGTGCAACAAATCCATATTTTGTTTTATCATCAAACTTTGTTGAATCTTCTTTCCACTTAAATGTCCTTCCAGTTAATCCTTTTATTTTTGTAAGTGGATTAGTTATGGTTGCAATATCTTTCTTAAGTCTTTGGTCTGAAATATTATTACTGCTAGATCCGTGGAAATTACCACTAGTATCAATTCTAAATCTTTGACTGAAATTTGGTGCATCTCCTATATTAGATGTATACGGGAATGTATACATATATATTTCATTTTTATTCAGTACCAGTTTTGAACCACCACCAGAACTACCAGCGACATTTGATCCTCCATCAGAAGCACGAATGAATGATGCAATCCAACCATTACGATCAAAAACTAATGCACCTGCATTACTACCAACATTAAGTTCTAAACCTCTTGAGTTACCGCTACAATTTATACCAACTCGCCCATTTCCGTGAATACGCATCTTCTCAGTCAAATTAGAAGAACCATTGAAAGTATGGAAAGCTAAGAAACTATGTTGTGATGCCCATGATGCACTCCAATCATTAGCATTCTCTCTACCAAATACTATCTTGGATGAATCTCTAATATCATGTTGAGCCTGTATCTCACAAGTAGCACTTGCATCTGTATTTGCACTATTGGTTAATCTAAGCATACATGTATTAGAATCTCCATATATGCGAGCCCTTTCTGAACCTCCTGATAAGAAACGTAAATGATCTCCATTATGAAGATATTGAACAGCACCTTGGAAGTTAGAATCATTATCAGCAAATGCAATGCAACCGTTTTGACTAGAATGACTCCATATAGTCATCCCTCTATTAGTGCTACCTGCTGTATTACCAAGAACTAAATCATCTGCTGCAGCATCACTCGTACCAGTAAATCCATATTGGTATATTTCACCAGTATGTTTGATACGAAGTACTTCTGCAAGAGTAGCATTATTAGGTTTTGTTTGGAAAATTAAATTTCCACCAGCATTAAAGTCTGAGCCAGGACTTGCATTTGTAACACAATTTATTCCTGCTTTTAATCCAGTATTTCCACTACCACCCGAAGTCGTTGATCCAAAAAGAATTGTACCAACTCTTTGAGAACAAATATCAGTTTGAGGACTTCCAATAACAACGCAACCATCTGTAGGTTGTCCAGAACCAGCAGGGCCACCCCAGAAGAAATGAGGTATCTGATTAGTGTCCTTAGTCCATTGCATATTAGATTGAGATGCACTTGATGGGCCCCAAGTTGTCGAACCATCACTTGCTATCTTTCCTCTCTGACTACCACCTTTTTCAAAGAATAAATTATCAGTACCATGATCAAATCTTATTTGACCAGCAGAACCAGAACTAGCATCACCAAATCTTATTTGACTATCACCACCATGTGATTTCAAAGATAACCAAGCATCTGATGCACCTTCAACTGTTACAACAGCATCACCACTACCTGTATGAACATGTAATAAAGAGCTTGGATTTGATGTTCTATTTCCGATACCAACATTGCCATTCTCTCTTATCTTCATCCTCAGAGCAGATCCATCTGCGTCATACCATGAAAAATTACCTTGGTAATCAATAACATGTCTTAATTTTATATTAGCCCCTGATCCTCCAACATCACCTGCAACATAAAAATTTAATCCTGAAAAATTACCACCTGTTCTACATGCTGCTATATGTACAATACCATCCACACTATTTCTTTCAATGATACAACCATCCACATTTTTACTAGTATTAGCAGTACCACCAATATGGACACCTCCACTTACTGTCAATTTAGTGCCAGGGCTTGCAACACCAATACCAAAATTGCCCATAGTAAAACTGTTTCCAGATGCATCTAATTTACATCCAACAGTACCACCATCTTCTAAAACCTCTACATATCCATCTCCATCTGCTGCTTGACCTACTCGCCAGATCTCATTACTTGAATCATTATCTACAAGAGCAATAGCTACTGAATTTGCAGCATTAGATTTAACAGTAACTTTACCTGTTGAATTGATGCGAAGTCTTTCAACTTGAGATGATAATCCATTAGTACACCAATAAAAATCACCAGTTGTTGAACCCCACGCTGCACCACTAGCACTAGATTGTCCAAACCAAACACCATAACCAGAACTATTTGCAAACTCAGCAATAACACCAGCTGTATTACTACCACCTGCATCTAATCTTCTTGCAGTTATTGGTGCTGCAGGGGTAGTTCTATTAATACCAAGATGACCATCTGATGTAAGGCGAACTTGTTTTCCGCCAGCAAATATATCAACAGCATCAGCAGAAGGAAACCCAAGTTTAGTGTCTGTATCTCCAGCATGAATTATCCACTGAGGAATAGTAAGATCTCCACTAAATTCAGGTGTACCACCTACATTACCAACAAAATTAGTAGCAGTTACAGTTCCATTAACATGTAGCTTAGTGCTAGGGCTTGTATTACCAATTCCGACATTACCACCACTTAAAGCCGTGATAATATCGTTACCGTTTACCTGAACGTAACCGTCATTACTAGAACCAGCTCGTATACCTGCACTCATTTCTTATAGTTCCTCATTGTAGTTATTTATGATCCCTCAAGGGCAGCAATTCTTGATTCAAGTGCATCATTCTTTGCTGACAATTCTTGAATAGCTTTAATTAATGGTGCTATAAATTCGTTATAACGTAATCCGTAAGCTGTATGGGCAGGGGTCATTATATCTCCTACCTTTTTACCTTCAGGTACTGATATAGCATCGTCATATTTTTCTTCAGCCATCTCTGTTTTAATAAATCCAGCAAATCCACTTGAAGGCTTACTGATATCAGATAAAACCGTTTCTACATCCTGAGCAATTAATCCGTAGTGAGTTCTAGCCTTATTATTAAACTTATAAGATACTGGCTTTAATTTATTGATAAAAGACAAACCAAGATCTGACGTAACTATCGTATTTTTTTCATTCCTATCTGAAGTTTGAATAGATCCATTTGTTGCATAAACATCATCCCAACGCTTTGATGATGATCCAACATCATGTGTGTTATCAGTCCAAGGGCTTATATTACTATGAGTTTGCAGATTGCCAGTCCAATGCCATCCACCAGTTGAGTTATACATTGCCGCACTACCACTAGCGTTGTAATTCACTATTTCGAGAGTCCCATAAGTATTGTTTGATTTAAACTGGACACCACCACCGTAAACGCTATGTTGATTACGAAACTCAGCACTCTGATATGTCGAAGCTACATTCCGTAATACCTGAATTCTACTTTCAGTTCCAGTAGCATATATCACTCCAGCAAAATGTGCTGCAGCCCACGGGAGACTAGAAGAACCTAAATTATAAGTTTGACCATTAGCAGGGCCAAAATGACCATCATTACTCATGTTAAGTTGCCTTGATCCAGCAGCGTTTCTAAGATTTACTCCATTAGAACCACCCTGTAAAAACAAATAATTATCATGGTGTTGAATTTTTGCTCCATAGTCTCCAGTCCAAGTTCCATTTTGTAATCTAATATCTGCATTTGGTGAAAGAGTAATCGCACCAGCACCACCGCTAGCTGTTATGTCACCACTGGTTGTTATTGGTTTTGTACTTGTATATCCATCAATAGCATTAATGTTTGCAACCTCATTATTATTAGCCCATAGTTCTAGTTGTCCATCACCATCTTGAACAATACCAGTATCACTATCACCTATAGCAAGGAAGACATTCTTACCAGCTGGAGCTCCGCCAGGAACAGCTCCTCCAAAACCAACATCTTGTGGATAAATTCTCATCTCAGAACCATTAGTCCATAATACATTACCACCATTCGCTTTATTCAATGAAATGGTATCACCTTTAATGTAGAAAGTACCAGTATCATTTTCTAGGAATCCATGAGTTCCAGTATGATAAAAACTTATATCCTGATCAGCTCCTAATTCAAACTTTCCTGAATCATTATCTATTTGAACATTACCACCTCCTGTGATGCGAAGTCTTTCCGAACCATTAGTTTCAAAAGCAATCTTATCATTTTCACTGTTACTAATATAAAGAGTATTTCCACCCATCTGAATGGTTCCACCATTATTACCATTACCAGTAGTAGTATTTGTTAGTCTTATTTCTGATGTTGTATTGTCTCCATGTATTTGTAAATTAATTCCAGCATTAGAATGTGGAGTACAATTAATACCAACATCGCCTGTTGATGTGATACGAACTCTTTCTGTGAAAGCACTAAAAGCATCATTATGTTGTCCAAAAATTAAGTCACCTTGATCATTACGAATAGTTGTACATTTAGTATTACTTCCACCAGTATCATCTCTCAATATGATCTGAGCTTGATCAGCACCACGTAATAAAACCTGACAAGCATTATGTGTAGAATGATTATTTACCTGTAATGTTGCCCATGTTTCAGGGGTACTATCATTAATAGATACAACACCTGTTGATGTGATACGCATCCTCTCAGCATTTGCAGCCTGATTTGCAGTAAAGAATCTTAAGTATCCTTTTCCAAGAGTTTCTCTTGCACCTTTAATTGCTGCAAGATCACTATGATGAAGAGCCGATCCCAATCTTGTATTGGTGAACATAATTGCTCCACCACCTTCATCATCACTAGATCCGTAACTTGCTAGTCTAATTAATGCTACACTATTGGAGTTGATATCTCCAATTCTCATCTCAGCACCTATTGTTGATGCATCAACTTCAGGCAGTTGCCAAGTTCCAGATGTCGAACCCATTGTGGTTAAAGTTGGATCTTGTGATACTCCAAATTTAGCACCTTCAGTTACTGTATAAAGAGTTCCATCTGATTTGAGGCGAAGTCTTTCTGTACCTCCACAATCAAACACATATTGTGATGCCTCAAAATCTATTTGTGCCCAAGCACTACTGTTTCTATCAAATCCTCTAATTACACCATCTGTTCCTTGTATTTCTATAACTCTACTGCCATTAGCCGTACCTGCTGTGAATTGTGCAACAGGAGAACTCATCCCAAGAGATAGTTTGCCTGTAGTTGGAATTTCTATCTTACCATCTGCTTTGATCTTAAGTCTTTCACTACCAGAAGTAGTTGCATGAATTAAATTTGTACCAAAATATAAACCAGTATCGGTATCTGGTGCTGCAAGACTAGGAGCAGCAGCTGTACCATTTGTGGTTATTACACCGTTATTTCCGTGAAGTGTTAATGCCATGTTATACTACCGTCCAAACTGATCCTGTGGGCACCGTTACGGTGACACCATTATTTATTGTAATGGGCCCTGCGCTCATAGCATTTTTATTTGTAGAGATTGTATAGCTTGCTGTGACATTTGTATCATTTTCATAAAATACTCCATCTCCAGATGATCCACCAGCACCTCCAAGTTGACCCCAACTCGATCCATCATAACCTTCATATCTATTAAAGTTGGTATTAAAACGAAGCATACCAGTGTTTGCTGATCCTGGCCTCTGAGCAGTAGTACCAGCTGGTATATCAATATACCCAGTACCACTAATACTTAAACTACCAGCAGAATCCCATGTTGGGCCTGGTGGTTTAATCTTTTCTGTAGTTACACTCTGATCGCCTGGTCTATTTGTATCAATTACATGACCATAAGAAACGATAAAACACTTTGCATGTTGCAAAGGAGCTGCAGCAAATGTTATCTGACTACCATTAGTAGTAAAACCTATAGTACCAGAACTGTCTGGTTGTTGAAGAACACCACCAAGTGATACTAATAAACTTTGATCTGATACTGGAAAGAATGCTTGGTTAACACCATTAATACTTCTAGTAAGATTAAACGTTTTTGTACTACCATTAAACCCACTAAGTTGGTTTAATAATACAACTTCACCTGCTAATGGTTGTCTTCCGAAATATGCCATTAGTTACCTCAAGTTTGTTCGAGGACACTGATTGCTACATCAAGACTAGATGCGGCATCAGATTTTAATTGTAGTTTATCACTAGCTTCCATAACAAGTTTATTACCCGCCATCCATTCAAATGATGATCCATTTGGTATGGGGATATTCCTAATTAAATATACATCATCTCCACTAGAAACATTAAGTATAAGATCGCAATTTATCTGATTTCCTGATCTATTAGCAAGAGTAATTCCTATAACAACAGAGGTCGTACTACCACCTACTGTATAAACATCTGTTAAGGTTGTACCTATTTCTTTCTTTGTATAATTCTTAAATGAATTGGCCATAATATTAACCCAGTGCGATTGCCATAACTATTGAGGTATCCTCAGCAGGAGGAAGAGCAGCATTACCATCAATCCTAATGATAGTATCACTACCAGATCCGTTGCCCTTTCGCATATAAACATACCCATCGGCGGTGTTCATTGCTAATTCTCTTAAGGACAGGTTACTAAGTCCTGGCGCGCTTCCAGATGATGAACTGGATTTAAGCTTAATTGTTGTGGCCATGTGGCTTCATTCCTCCATTTAGGTATATACCTACAAAAAGGGATATATATCCCTGTTCTATTTAGTCGTTGGAATTATCTATAATTCCTAATTTTTCGTCTTGTGTCATCTGATCTAAAATCTCTTTTGGAGGCGCTCCAAAAGCATCAGCAACTGCTACAGCAGACATATCCTTATCAAAATCAATGTTATCTGGTAACTGAACTTCATCACCGTACTCTTCTGGCGGTACTATTTCTATATTTGGCGTAACAGGTTTAGGTTTTCTTGCCTCTTCCATTTTAGCCAACTCTTCAGCATCAATCCTCTGTTTAAGTGGATCTGATATTGCTTCATTCACTCCAGATAAATGATGATGTGCATAGATTCTATTACCTTCATCACATGGTGTAAAAGATACTGTATAGTATCCAACAGCAGGATCAAAAGCAGGAATAGGACTTCCAGCATCTATAGTCTTCTGTACTATCTCTTTCAACTCTTGTGGTAGATCAGATGCAGAAGACACCTGATCCTCACAAATTTTCTTATTTTCTCTATCAAGGAATAAACTCAACTCATCTTCTTGTTCATTAGTTAGAAAATACGACATTTGTTAATCTCCATAAATTAAATGTTTGCCTGAGTACCCACAATAGAAATAGATCTTTCAACGTGAGTCTTAGGATTCAATCTAGTTACCTCAACATTAAAGTTGGCAGGTAAATATCTAGATAAATCACCCATGGCTGGTTTTACAACTTTAGAAGCATTATCAGCAGAATTTACTGGTGTTACCTCTCCTTTTGTATTTAGTAGAGGAGTTTGATTGTATGTTCTCTTCGCAATACCGAATCTAAAGTTATACTTTTGATAACCAACATTATTTGTACTAATAACATTGTAATTAGCAGTACTATATCCACTTTGAGGAGTAATACCTGTTGATAAAGCACCACCAGAGAAAATATAAGATCTTTCTGGAGCATTACTAAAAGCACCAGAACCAAATGAACTACCACTATCAGCAGGAGAGTACTTAACTCTTGATGAAATAACAGACCATGTTCCATCATTATTTGCAACAGCAGCATTAGAAAGTAATGTTAAAGATGTGTTGTTACTGACAGTTTTTACAGTACCAATCCATGAAGGAGTTCCAGATTCATTTGCATAAAGTTGATCACCTGGCATTATATCGGTTGTAAATGTTGTACTAGATCCACTAACAGTTGTTGAGTTAGTAGCAGAAGTTATATTACCAGTTGGAGCATGTTTACAAGTTTCAAAGTGTTTAACTGGTTTGTAATGGAATACATTAGTGATTGTTAAACCTTCATTAACTCTACTATTAGTTCCTCCACTTACACTTCCATTACTAGTGTTTATACTCGCATCCTGTAAACTATAGTCTAACTTAGTATTAGTTGGAGACCAACGATACTGTAGAGTATCATAAGCACCAGTACCACCATTAACATCACCCAATACAGAAAGTGATGTATCTAGACCAGCAAAGACATTACCACTAGTAAGAGTACTATGGTTAATGGTATAGAATTTCTCTCCACCATTCTGACCAAAATCAGCAGAAGTACTCTTATAACTTAGAGAACTTTCTATACCAGAAGCTTTCTGTATGGTAGCCATATAAGGTTCATAACTAGCAGGCATCCACTTAGGAGTTATAGGAGTAGCAGCAAGCCATAGACTCCTGTTATATTGTCTACCCCATTGTACAGAAGATGCACCATTGAAATCAATTCCAATTGGAACTTTACCAGTATCGTGTAACGCAAAGTTACCTACCCATCCAGCACGTCCATTAATACCTTTTCTAGAAGAAATGTAATTACTCCAATTCTCATACCATATATTATAATCACCAAATTGCATCTTAAGTCCTGTGTCAGTATAGATAAACTTATCACAAACTGGGCCGTTATTAACGAAATTACCAGTTCTATGACTTACAAATATATCACCTATACTTAACCATTCATACTTCTTAGAATAACCATCATAAAGGATGTTAGAAGTTGAACTAAGAGTACATTCAGAATATCCTTCACTATTTGGAGTACCAACAGCAGTTACTGTTGCAGTAACTTTAACTGATGTACCAAAATCATCTCCACCAACACCACTAGTAATATCCTCATTTTCATATGTATAAGATAAAGTATCACCTGATTGGATTCTTTGACTTCTATTTGGAAGTAATATCTTATTATTAGCAGCAGGCGATGATGTCTTAACGTTATTAACACGGAATGAAGATCCACCAGTCTTAGGATATGTCCAACCACCATGATTTAATATTGCACATCCATAATGTCTAGTATCAGAATCACCCCAATCATATGGAAGTTCATCTGTACAGTAAACGTTTATCTTCTTATTAGATCCATCTTCTTCTATGTCAAGAATTCTAGTCTTGAACATCTTAGCTTTAGTGATCCCTTTCTCACTACTCTCACGTATAGTACGTCCAATACCAAACTGTTTACCAGCAGGAATTGTCTTCATAAGTGCTTTATCAACTTCAAATATTGCTTTATCTTCAGCAGCACCATAAGTGTAAATTAGTATCCAACCACTTCTATCTGCATTATTAGCAGTATTAGAGTTAAGAGTTATAGTGGTAGCACCAGCAGCACCAGCAGCAACACTCTTACTAGTAATTCTCCTTGACCAGTAACCTGCCCAAACATTGGTAGGATAATAAACTACGTAGTCATTACCATTAGCTGGTTCTGTACCAGTAATAGTAGTAGAAGAAACGGTTTGATTCCATACACCATTGTTATGTTGAGTTGATACCTGATAAGTACCTACACCACCTCTACCAGTTAGTGTGTTAGTAGATCTATTATAATCAGAAACATAGCATTCACCAGTGATTCCAGTACCAGTTATTTTCTGACCCATAAACAATCCACCACTACCAACAGCAGTAACAGTTAATATACCAGCACTAGTAATAGATCCAGTATAAGATCCAGGCGTCTGAATATTCATTGTATCACCAGAAATAGTGAAAGATCCAGACTGATTATACGTAGATGCATTAAACCATCTATAGTTATAATATCTCAAACCTTGTTGTGTTAAGTAGTAGTTAGCACCTGATAGTCCAAATCCTCCACGTACAGACCAATACATTTCTGCTTCTAATGTAGGATTGATATAATCAAATATCTCATGATTTGTTTGAGAAATACCAAATAGTTGTGTCTTATACCAATATCTTAGGTACTGAGGACTACTATTAGTATTATAAACTCTTGCAAATATTCTACGGTCACCAACTCTATTTGAAGAATAGTTATTACCAGCATTACCTTGTGACGCTAATGTTGTACAAACTATATTAGATGTTATACCAGCACCACCAACAGAATGTTTTCTATATGGAATATGAACTATATTACCAACAGATATCTTATCAGCATCTGCTGAAACTTGTTTTCTTAATCCTTCAATTGTATTAGCATTTCCAGCATCATTCTCATCACCCATAGGTATTGAGAACTTAGCAACTTTAGTGCAATACTTACCTCTAGGATCAAGATATCCATCTATATTAACATCAGTAAATCCATTATCAGTTGTTCCATTAGCTTTAATTCTCTTATATCCGAAACATGTCATATCAACTGGATCAGCAAGTTTGATTGAAGTTGGTATGAAGTTTTCAACGGTAACGTCAGCAGATAGAGAATCGTAAGGATCAAGACCTTCCCAATCACGAATATAAGATGGGAAGTATTTCTCCATACTTCTGGTTAGAGTTAACTTATAACCAGTATTACTTGTAGGATCTCCAGTCTTAACAAACTCACAAATCTCTAGGTCACCAATTATACATCTACCTGTAGCAGGCCATGAATCTAGGAGATCATCTGTCTCATAGATATCCATTCTCTTATTAGATCCGTATGTTGGAGCATACTCAGTATCCTCAAGCATAACAACAATATTAGCACGAATATCACTAATATTATTCTCGTTTACATACTTATAAACACCGACATATGGTTTGTTAGTGTATGATGCATCATCACCTGCAATCTTATAGTAAGATCCATCTAAGTTAACATAACTACCAGGCTTGAATACTGTCTTCGCTTGTTGAACTGCCCTCTTAAGATTACCAATACTTGGGTTGTTAATACTATTAAGTACAAAGCAGTTTGTTGGTAAAACACCAATAAACTCACCATCTTCAAATACATCAATGTCATCAGTTAGATTTCTAATAGCAGTAAATGTAACATTAGTTATTACAGTACTACCTTGTTTTATAGTAAATGTATCTTGATCTAGATTATTAAGACCATAAGAAACAAAATCTACAGTGGTTATTCTTCCAGAAGAATCAGTACTTACATAAGCAGTAGGGTTAGTAATTGTACCATCACTACCACCACCAGCAGTTGATCTTGAGTTAATCAAAGTACATAAAGTACCCCTAGTAATACCAGTTGCAGCAGAGTTAGCAGACTGTGTAAATTTAAGATCAGAGTGCCATTCTACTTGTGTACCAGACTCTTGTAAATTAAGATTACCATATTGTTTACCAGAAACTGTGATCTTAGCATATCTTGAAGTAGAAGTTGTAACATACTTATATCTACTTGTTGTTAAGAAGTCTGTAAGGAACTTCAAGTTACTACCAGCTGCAGCACTTAGAGGAATAGATCCACTAAATGTAACTACACACAATCTAGCAGTACCACCACTAGTAACAGTACCAGCATCATTAAATTGAGTATTTGGAAGTTGAACTCTTGTTGCTTTCGCATAAGATGTTGCAACGTTTGATGTCTTAACAATTCTAGATCCAAATGCACCGATAAAGATATTCTTAACTAATTCTCTACCAGACTCATCATTTCTATATAAGAACGTTAATTGATTAGAACTTATATTTCCCCAACCAGTTATTGATTGTGAACCCCATCTCAATCTCCATCCAGATGTATTCGTATCAGCAACTGCTGATCCAGCATTAGGAGCGCCAGCTGGAATTGTTGCACCAAATGTATCATATCTAATTGGTTGCGGAGACTCAAATCTCTCAGAAATTTCTGTCTTCTTAAGAAGATCACCAACAGCATTGATATTAGCAGTTAATGTAATATTAGTTCCTCCACCCCAAGCACCAGCTGCATTTAATTGGAGAGCATCACCAGTAGCATATCCAGCACCAGTAGTTACAACTCTTACTGTTGCAGTACCATTTGCATCAACTACAACTTCAAAAGTTGCTTTAGTTGTTCCATTTGAGCCAGCATCAGTTCTACTGTATGTACCAGCAGTTCTACCAGTTCCAGTTAATCCTTGATAATTATCGAATACTGTTACTGCACTATCACCAAGATTAAATCTTCTAATAGCTTGATAACTCTTAATTGGGAATGTTCTAGAGTCAGCATCAGAGGCATTTCCATATGGATCCTGTGATGGTTCTAAGAATAGATTAGCTTCTGACCTAAACTCAGTAATTCTCTGGAAGTCTTCATCATCCCTTGCAACACCAAGTCTAACAGCAGCACCTGCACCTTTACCAACTTTACTTAACCTATTGTCATCTTCCATCTGAAGCATTTCAACAGAGTGTCCATAAGTGAATGAACCACCAGCACGAGCACTCTCTGCCTTACCATTTCCATCTACAGGTGCATACATTAAACCAGTCCAATCAAGAGATACATTACCTCTAAATCTAGTACCACCTAATGCCAAATTAGATCCTCTTGCACGTATAAGTCCACCACCATATCCACCACCAAATGTGTTAGCTTGTGTAGTTGCAGGTGATTGAGCACCAATTGTACAATTATTTAAATTGAATGGAACGTTAGAGCCAGGAATTGCATCTACGTTTAACATAGGTGAACAGAAATTACCAGTACAAGGTAGAGAAGCAGCCTTAAACCTTCTTCTCATCTGTCTATGATCAAATGGCCAGTTAATATAAACATTATGTCCAACAGCATCACTTGATTGAAGTGCTGTTGCAGCAATCTTCTTATATGGAGAAGTTGGGTTCTCTAGGTTTGCTTTTGCAATTGCAATAAATTCTTCATCATTTCTAAATGATGTATTCTGACAACTAACTGTATTTCCATTAACGTTAACATAACCACTACGATCAACTACAGAAACAGTAAGTGTTCCAGACCATGATCCAGCAAATCCACTAGTTCTTGCATTAATAGACTGAATAACACCAGCAGAGTTAACTGAAACATAGAAGGATGCAGCCATGGCACCACTTTGTCCAGTAACAGTAACAACTGCTTGACTGTTGTATAGTGTACCACCAGCAGTAATACAAGCTTGGTTACCTCCAGTACCACCATTGATTGCTGTAGTTAGTTTTGCAGCAGTATCAATAGTACCACTTAAAGTAACTGTCTGGAATGTTGCACCAGTTCCAAATCCACCAGAATTATTGAATGAGTAGATTCTAAATCCACCAAATCTTGCAAGAACACCAGTATTAATACCTCTATTATCAACATATGGATTTAATGTTGTACTTGGAGCTGCCTCATCACTTGGTGTTCCAAGAACAGCGCCTGGATCAACCTGTAGAAGAACGAATCTTGAAGAAGTTGTACCAGTAATTCTCTTATATCCATTATATGTGTATGGCAATGTAACACCAGCATCTTCACCAGTTGATGACTTAGTTTGCATTATCAATGCATTATAACTATTAAAATTACTTTCTGGATACTTAGAAATAGAATTATCTATATCATAGTTTGGATTTAAGTCAACGACTAAGTTAATAGTGTTACCTTCATAACCTTTAATAATACCATAAACTTCTGGTTTATCATACTTAGTAAGTACATTACCATAGTTATCAGTCTGTGTGAATGATGCCTTCGTTCCAACTGTAACGTTTGCCGATGGTGCATCACTAAGTCTGATACTAGTAGCACTAGCAACAAATATTGTTGTACCTGTAACAATGTTCTCTGCTTTTATTGTATCACCAGTCTTAAGATCACTAGTATCTCCAATATTAATCAAAGTACCACTTGAACCAGCTGTAAATCCACTAGCAGTAACTGCTGGTAGAGTCTTAATGATTGCAGGCTGATAACCTTCAGACCATGAGAATCCTTTTGGTAATAATTCTCTTCTTCTATTAATACACCAGTTGTATGCAAGACCTGTAAACTCACTACCAGATACATTAACAAATGTAGCATTATGATCGTTAGTTAATGTACTACCAGAGATATCTAAATCTTCTGTACTATTAGTAGCAGATGAATCATTACCCTTATTAGCGTTATTAGTTGTGTCTTGATAAACAGAAACTATAAGTTCAATCTTTTCTGTAGAAGTATTAGTCCAGTCAGTATCATTAGTCTTATCCGTATACCTAACATTCAATACTCTTGTATTGTCAGTTGAGTTGGAAACATTACCACTATTATTACTAGTTAAATCAAAATACATCGTAGTGCCAGGAATAATATAACTCCTTGCCCATACAAAGTTTTGTTTTTGTGTGGCATTTCCAGCAAATCTCTTAGCTTCGATTGTGATTATAGCATAACGTGCTTTAGTAATTGCAGCTGTGTTTATATCACAATCAGTTCCGTTACCTGTAATTCTATCAGTACCAAGTTCAGATTTTATTATATCATCACTATCAAGGTATGGAGCAATAGAAGCCTTATTGTCAGCAGCAGTTGCGTTAACTGTAAATCCAAGACTTCTACTAACAGCGTTTGTTGAAGCAGGTAGAGCACTCTTAATATAGAATGCTTTTCTTACTCTTCTCCTTGCTTGTTGAACCTTCTTATCACTAGAATAAGTTTCATCTAGAATCTCATTCTTACCAACAGCTTCATTCATTCCAAGGAAATGAACATTACTAAAGTCAAATCCACCTTCAGCAGTTAATCCACCACTAACAGATGAATAGAACTTATCAGATCTTTGACCATACTGATCAGAGAAACTTGGAGAACGATAGAAGAATATACTATCTCCTCTCTTAACCTGTTCTTCTAGATAACCACCCATTCTACCATCAGATGTACCAGTCTGTTCCTTACCAGCCATTATACTAGTATCTTTCTTAAGACCAGATCCATTAACAGTAATCTTACATGGGAATTTAGCACCATCTAACTTATAATATCCAGGCTTCAATAAAAGTTCAACATCATCTTTAACACCGAATCCAGCATTATCACACCATCCTTGTGCTTGTCTGAAGTTAGTTAATGGAGCAAACTTCTTAACAGCTTGTCTGTTTTGAAGGTTAACACCAAGTGCTTTTGCACTGAATGGGTTTGGTAGGTTTCCATTAATGAAGTCCTCATCAATATCACCAGTATATCCAACTGCTTTCTCAGGTACAGTGTATAGAGTTGCAGATTCTAAATCAATATCCTCAGTAATAGCATCTACTGAAGGAATAAATGGTTCCTCTCTTGCCCATCTGTCATAGAAAGCAACAGTAGTTGTACATCCAGTAAAGAATACGTTCTTAGAATCTGAACCAGCAATACCATTATCATAAGTTGTTGTATAAGTATGACCACTATCTCCACCAGAAGCATTAACAACCTTTCTTATCAATGTAAGAACATTAGTTGTAGAAGACTTAACATAAACATAAGTTGAGTATCTAACAGTAGATCCAGATTTCTCACGTAAAGTTACAGCACCACGATCAGGGAAATTACCCCAACCCTCAGTTGTAGATCCTGTTGGTGTAGCAGTTATCGTAATATTAACAGTATTAGATGGTGATAATGCATTTGAACCGCCAGGAGTATCTAAATCAGTAACTGCTTTATTAGATCCAGCCAAAGATGCAGACAAATATTTAATATCTTTTTCACTTAAATTATCAATATCATCAATTGGACTAGACCAATGTTTGATAATAGTCTTAAATCCAGAATCACCCAATACGTCTGCTAAATATGTTGATTTTGATTTATAGTTCTGATTAGAATTTAAAGTAATCTTGTTTAATGTATAGTCAATACCTGTATAATATAAACCAACAGATATTCTTGGATTTAAGAAATCTTTAACACCAGAAACTATTCTATAATCATCAACCTCAACATACTTCATAGCCATATCAAGATCAACTATTCCATAAGCAGGAATACCAGCAGATTCCTTAATCTGAACTGATGTATCTGTATTTGTTAATCCAACTGATCCAGAAGCGGCATTAGTATCAAGAAGTGTTCTACTTAATGGTTGAACATAAATTCTATTATTATCTAATGTAATGTTTTGAGCAGAAACAAGTTGTCTCTTAACTCTCCATGCATCCAAGAACTTAGGAGAAACATAAAGTTTATCGTTAGTATCAGTTGAGATGAATCCAGTCTTCTCTGGTCTTGCAGCCTTAACGAAACCATATGCCTCTTGACTTGCTTCTGGGAAGGATGCAGCGTTATTAATTCTTGTGTTAGCAATAAACAATCTCTCATTAACAACCAAGT
>VTLG01000890.1_pt1 | contig 26490 bp, 25 predicted proteins | sample 4694571 | NCBI WGS metagenome assembly VTLG01 (sample SAMN12604809, study PRJNA352737) | marine metagenome | biome: ENVO:00000447; feature: ENVO:00000209|ENVO:00000569|ENVO:01000036; material: ENVO:00002151; isolation source: viral sequences binned using virsorter ...
TGAATGTTGTTAATCAGTCGATGTAATTACATTCCATTGATGTAATCATGAAGAGCATCAATATACTCTTCGTATGAATCAAACCTATCAGGATATGATTTAGTTTGATTAACTTTAGTCTCGTGTAATTCACGGACTGAGTATCCTTTTGATACTCCATATTGTTCAAGATAGTTTAACATAATAATTTAAATAAGTTCGTTGAGGTTTGCATTAACATAAGATTCTAATTCATCATATCTTTTATTATCAATTGATTCAACATATTCAATCATGATATCATTTAATAAATCATAATCACCTTGAACTAATTGTAATAATGATTGTGTTAATTGTTCTTTGTTTAATAACATTGTACTCCTTTAATCTTTATATACATATCATACCATGGATCAACGGATAACGCAAGCAATATAAGCAAACCGACACACTTAGTTACAATGTTATTTAGTGTGTGTCTACTAAGTAATACATAGCGATACAGATGCTCACACATTATTACACATAAGCATAGCTAATCACTCCGCTCGTGCTTCGCACTCGCTCCGATTGCGTCACTGTATAACATATTGCACAGGAAATAACGACCCCTATGTGTTAATAAAGCGAGCGAAGCGAGCGGGAAGCTAACAATTAGTTAAATATAAAGAAATAAGCCGAGACCCCTTGGGGGGCAACGAGTCTCGCCCTTCTTAAGCATTGCCTTCAGAAATTTATGCCAAAATTTAAGCCATATAGTAAGCTGAGGCTATATAAGTCTTAGGAAAACACTCTCTTATGAGTTTCTTAACATCCATAACGATCTTACGATGCTCTGATTGCGTCCCCTGTGCCCCTCTAAGCTTACAGTAATGTATCCATGACCTCAAAGTACCATTCATGTACAAACGGCTCGCTGAAGCCATTGGAAGCACCTCTCTTGCACACTCTTTTGCTATACCTGCCTCTAACATATTAGAATACAGGTCCATACCTTGTTTAAAGTGTTTATCTACCATCTTCAACCACACTTGTTGATCATGATGGTCAATATCATCAATACTATTCTGTCTATTCGTATGATCTTGTCTTCTAAGCTCTGGAAGTATAGGTAAACCTAACTTATTAACATCAGAATACCGTTGAGAGAACTCTTGGAAGCTAAAAGACCTATGTCTAAGTATCTGAGCTGCTATAGAACGTGTAGTATCTATTTCCACACACATATTAACCATTTCAAAGGGTGACCAATGCCCATGTTTAATTAAGTAAGATATAAGTCCGCTCGCTTCGCTCGCTTTCTTTTGGCCAGCTGGGTTGGACACTCTAGCCATATGAGCTATTAACTCATCACCATCCTGTGTAAAATGGACTAAGGAAGCATTATGAGTCATCAAGGCATCCTATAATCAATACCATGTTTAGCTTCTTTTAAGGTATTATAGAAAGTACAATGACCAAGGAAGCAAGCAAGATAACGTTGAAAGGTAGTTAAACCTCCAGTAAGTTCATAAGAGTGAATAGTAGCTCCTATAGGGTTAGTATATATTAGTTGAGGTTTATTCATTACAGTTAGATAGAGTTTGAACTTCCATTATATTAGCTAATCTATTATAACCACTCCCCACATGTAATTGTCCAATAAGTACGGAGAGAGTTGCTGCACCCCAGAAGATGTAATACCAGGATGATTTAATTTGGTGTTTCTTCATTTACCAGTAAGTATAATAGGTATATCCAAAGATTCTTTAATAGTTGGTGGTAGAATTGGGGATATAAGTATTAAGAAAGGAGGAATTGATGTCTGAAAGACAGAGATTCCTCCCTTTGAGGGAAAGGTCCACCCTTCCTTCCCCTGTATAGACCCGTCATGTACCTAAACCCAGGTGGGTACTTGTTTTCCACCTTCTTTACCTCTAGCTTGGTCTCTTTGGTCTTTATTCATACCAAATACTAGGTGGTTAGCGGAGCTTTGAGGGTTGTCTATGAAGTCTTCCAGCATAGAGTTCCATTCTTCTCTTTTACGTGTCTTAATAGCCTCGTCAGCGCTAATAGAGAGTGCATCTGTGTAATACTTTACACCTTGTGCTAAACAGTCTAATCTGTCATCATGTTTAACAGCACCTTTTTCTCTACACATACGGGACATTTGATAGAAAAGCATATAGAGAAGACGAAGTTCTGGAGCCTCGTCCGAATTAGATTTGTAATCCCAATCAACGACAGAGCGATCGACCACAAGGCGATGTTGATTAAGAACTGGCTCCAAGCTATCAATGATCCTATCTTCTTTTCTAACGTTAGCACGTGTTTCTTCTATAAATATGTTTTGTTTTGTCTGTTGAATATGTTTCTTAAACAGTTCAGCTACTATTCCATCACCGAAGTTTGATTCGATGAGGAGAGTTGTTGCTTTGTATTTGTTACATCCTCGAAGTATATCCAACAAGGTGCGGTCTGAGTATCCATCTCTGTAAGCTCGCATTTCATGCAGATATAGGAACCCGTTACGTTGGGAGATATAGGCTGCTGTAGTTTCATCGGATCCTCTACCAGAGGGATCAACGGAACAAATTGTTTCGGTGTAGGCATCCCAGTCTCCAACCATTTGCATTGGAGAGTAAAAATAATCCCCTGGGAGTCCAACTGTTGGTAAGTCTTTGATAACGTTTGAGGGATCGGAGCACCATACAATGGATTCGGGAGCTTTAGTGGGATTAACACTAGTAACGACCAAATCAGCCATCTTAAGTGGGAATTTCTCTGCATCACTTAAACTCGTATCAAGTTGGAATTGAAGCATAAAGTTACTTCGACCCATAGATGCTTCACGTTCTATTAGGTCTTCATCATCAAATCTATCATCTGTACATTCCCATTCTAGCACACCAGAATCGAGGTCGGCCTGGATCTGAGGTGCTAGTAATCCTTCATATTGAGAGAGCTTTGACTTACGGGGATATCTTGCTGGCCAAACGAACGGACGGTAGTTACGCTCTGCCAACTTACGATAAACAGTAAAAGTAGTCTGAGGAGTCCCGAGATACATAATACGGCTATCACTTTTGGGTGTAAGAATTGACTCTGCTTCCGTGCAGAGTTGAAGTAGTTTTTCACGCATTAACTCCGTCATGGAGTTTCCAGGTACCTCTATGTCGTCCAAGATCATCAAATCTGCGCGACTTCCTGTTAGCTGACCAGTTATGCCCACCGACTTTACGCTTGGGGCTTGGTGTGGTGAACAGTTTACGTCGAAGCTGATGCGACTCCAACGAGAGTCGTCCGATTTCGGTTGAAGATGACTGAGCCATGGGGTTTCAATAATTAGTTTTTGTAAGAAGATTGACATGTTATCTGCTCTTTCTTTAGAAGCAGATATAATCATTATTTTTCTTTCTGGATCATTAAAGAGTGTCCAAAGAACAAAAGCGCCAGTAATCCAAGATTTACCAACACCTCTAAAGGCTTGGATCTGTAATCTCTTTGGTCCATTTTGTAAGTAGTCAGCTATAGCATACTGAGCACGGGTAGGGGATGGAAGATCTAGTTGAGACCAAAGTGCTTGTAAGAATAATTTAAAGTCTTCCTGTAATGCGGTTAAAGGGTTAGATTTCATCTTCTTCTTCGTCATCCTTTCTTGTTACTGGGGAATTTCCACTTATATAGTCCTGATATGCTTGCATTTCATCTTTTGGACCTGCAGGAGTAAATGAACCTTCTAATGCAACTAATGCACTAGCTGCTACTACTGGAAATTTAGCAACAGTTAGTGCACCAGAACCAACAGTCTTTAATGTACTTTGAACAGCACCAGGTAGTAAGCCCCAGACTCCACGTCCTACAGCTTCGTACCCTTTACCCCAAACATAATCCTCTACAGCACGATTACCAGCACTTAAATAATTACCTTCATGTACATCTTTTCGGAATTTTTCATCTAAAGCATACATAAACGGAATACCCCAGCCAAATTCTCCAGCCATCTTCTTACCTAATTTACTATAACCACCTTTTAAAGAGAATATCTTTTCAGCATCAAAGATGTTTTGAGTAAGACCAGTTAGTGAAGAATCAGCATTACTTATAGCAGATCTCCATGACTGACTAAGTAATCCAGGTCGTGCCATTGTTGTTGCAGCAGCACTGTCTCCACTAAAATGGAAAATAGTTTGACCTGTCCAAGTATCAGAACTTAAACTACCTGGAGTAATTTTAGTACCTCTTGGTACGGAAATTGGTTTATCTAATGCTGGGGTTAAATCAGCATTTCTTATTGCAGCTATATCTACTCCTTTTGCATTAGGACCAAGAGCTTCTATCTGTTTACGTTGTTTTTCCCAAAAAGGTTTATGTTTATCTAGTAAAAGGTTTCTATCAGTAAATGCACCGATTAAACGTCCAGAAGGTTCAATACCTGCATCAACTTGTGATTTATATATGCGTTGTAAAAGCTCATCAGTATTAGGTATTTTCCCAGTAAGTTGTTCTGATCTAAGAACTTTTAATAACTCTTCTGGATTACTCCAATCAGTATTTTTAAGTACAGCATGCATATTTAAACCTTGAATAGATCCTGCCTTAGCTAAATCTAAATAAGGTTGAGCAATTTTAAATATTTGTTCCGCAGATTCTGTACCACTTAATAATTGAGGAGGTAAAGGTATACCTGATGTACCGCCAAAAGCTCTAGCATGAGCAGATCTTTGGAGTAATTCTTGAGCATTTAAATATTGATCTAATCCTGCTTTTGTATTTATATTGAATTTTTTCTGTAATAATCCATTTAATTTAGTAGTGAATTCTTTATGAGCTGCAGGATCAATATAAGCTAAAGCGTCTGAACCTAGATTATATTTATTCGCTTTAGCAATTTCAAAAAGTTCGTCTCTAGTTTTTCTATCAAATCTTATATTAGCGATTTGACCTTTAACTATACTCCCATCTTGATTATATGATAAAGGACCAGCTAGAGCATCTCTTAGAATATTAGTTGCAGTAGCATGGTGTCCTACTGTACTATCTCTACCTATTTTAAAATAGACCTCTCTACCTTCTTTAGATTTTAAATATTCAGATAGGGCATCGCCTAATGCACCAGGGTTTCTGATTAAATCAACTTTATCAAGTTCTGCAGTTAGTGCATCTAAACCTTCTGGACTACTAGTTAATAAAGCACCAAGATCCCGTTTTAATTGTTTTATACGACCACTTGCTTTCTGTGAAGGTCGATAATACTTAGTACCTTTTAAAGAACCACGGGTTATACCACTCTTATCTCTAATATCTACTTTTTTTTCTTCATTCTCAATAATTAATTCTTGAACTCTTTTAATTAGTAGTTCAGATAGAGTGGCATTAGCATTCTTCTCTATACTCATGGTTTATTTTACTTAACCTCCTAATATTGCAAGTTGATCTCTATTAGGTTTAGTAACTTTAGTATCAACTAAATAATGACTACGTTCTTCATTTGGTTCTAACGGTGTACCTGGTTCAGGAGGTGGATTAGGATCTTTACCGTCTTCTGTATCTGATATAGTTAATTTACTTCTTTCAAGATCTTTAAACCATTCAGATTTTTGAATATAACTTAAAAGTTCTAATCTATTCTTCAAAGAGGTAGTCATCGTCTTTTTGCACCTCCACGACCTCTATTAGTTTTACGACTTTCTGCTTTATAAGATCCATCAGATTGTTTAGATGCATCCATCTTTGAACCTTTAGAAATTTTCAAAGAAGCTCTTGCTTTGCTATGCTCACGTTTATACTCTTTAGAATGAGCATATTTACCGCCAGGACTATTATCCCGAACATGTTTAGCACGTGACTTAGCATTAGTTCTATATGTTTGAGTTGACGATTTGGCCATACATTCTCCGTTTTACAAGTTCAGGATCTACTTTAGGTATAACACTAGCTAACTTATCTAAAGGACTCCCTTCGTAAGCTATACCGCTAATATCATTTGTTTTTAACCAGTCACAAGCGGCTTTTAAATCTTGTGTAGAAGCAGTACCACTTCGGACCCGTGTTAGGAATTCTTCTGTGACAAGGCTATGTAATTCATTAAACTGGTCTTCTGTGGCTTTTTTCATAATTAAGGGGTATAAGATTGCCTACCATTATCAACTACTTTTAAATTACCAAGACCAACTCTAGTAACCATATCAGGATCTACACCTAATGTAGGTTCACCAATTTTTGGTTGAGGTTGATAGTTAGTAACTTTAGCAGTTTCTGTAGGTTCAGGTTTAACTGGTTGTTTAACCCTTGTTGATTTAGCTTTTCTAGGCATTTAACTAAATAGCTTATCTTTTACAATTTTAAGAGCTTGATCATCAAGTTTATTATCAGTACGTTTTACATAAGCTTCTAGTATATCAACTAGTAATTGCTTAACAGAATCTGATTTAATAAAGGCGAGTAGGATGGGCTTGATTAATAGTGTCATTGTTTTAGTGGACATTTAGGTGTACTTTTTTGCCAAGGTTTATACCAAGGCTTAGGTGGGTTCTTACATTCAAGAACCTTTTGTTCTGCTTTCTTATAAGCAGATATAGCTATTACATCACTACATAAATGGTACACTCTTGTACCAGGTAATAACATAAAGCCTTTTTGTTGAAGTTTAGCACAGTTATCAATTCTAACTAGCTCATAATTCAACTTCATCTTCTCTTCTTGTTTTGCTGCTATAGACTTACATCTTTCTAATATAGAACCATCTAGGGGTATCATGAAGTTAATCTGACCACCCCAGTTTTCAGCCATAGTATAGCTAGAAGGTCTCATACCATCTTCATCTATATCCCAAGGTTTGGTATGATTACCCATATAGAAAGGACTAAAGGTCATTGTAGGACCATTACAGCTAATATTTGGCCCCATTACTTGTCGTGATGGAGCCCCATTATTTTGAAATTGTACCGCCTGGTTGGTCACATTGCCCGTTGCAGCGGCTACTGGATTAGATGTATTGTTTGTTTCACCCTCTTCAGCATATGCAGGAGTGCATCCTACTGCGAGAATACCGATAAGGAAACTGTAGTAGAGGTAGTGTCTATTTCTCTTTCGATTACTTGTGTTTCTAACACTTGAGTAGCTGCTCTTGTCACCACTTCTAAAGAGAAAGGATCTCCAGCTGTATGTAGGGTGAACACTGAATCTGAATCTACTATACCTCCTGAGGAAGCTGAGGTATGGGTTATATTTTCCCCAGACCATTTGCTTAATACGGACCCATAAGTTGTGATAGTTATATCCTCCACGATTTCTTGTTGGGTCGTTGTAGTTGAGTTCATCGACCCCTGAGTAAATTGAGGGGTGACGAGTTCTGCTCTTGCTACCGAGGGGGATAACAGCATTAAGAGAAATAACCATTTTTTCATTCTTCTTTTTTCTTTGCCATTGGACAGTTGACGGCAGTACTTGGACCTTTATCTTTACTATTACCAGTAGCCAAACCAAATGTTGCTAATGCACCAGTAAAAACGGATGCTACAAAAGTTATATCTGAATTACCAGATTTCTTAACCATAGGTAGTTCTACATAGTTTAATGTAATAATAAATCCAGACCAAACTACAACGCCAAGTCTGACAAATGTACCAAGGATCTGTATTTGTTGTTCTTGGTCCTCTATTCCGTCTTTGAGTTTTTTGAGGAGTCCTTTTTTTTCTTCTGGCGGTTTTCCTTCCATTTATTAACTTTAGCTTGTAGTTGTTTTTGAACTTTCTTTTTAATAGGTTCAAATAAGGATTGAGTAACAGTAGTAGTTGTTACTGCAATTACTGCTGTTGTTACTGCTGTCACCACTACAGCTGTTTCCGGTATTGGCATTTGAATATCAATAACCGGAATCTTTAAGCTAGGTGGTTCAGGCTCTTCTGTTGTCTTCTCCTCCTCTACGTCCTCAGGGGGCTCCAAATCAGCTGGGGGTACGATCATAGGTTTATAGGCCGGAACGTCCGCTGTAGGGGCTCTGAGGTACATCTGAGGAATGTCTAGAGCTTTAGGTAGGGTAGCTCTAGGTATATCCATTTTTAGTACTTAGCTTTACCAGCTGTTATTGCTGCATCAATTGCCGTGAAATCTTCAGTTGTCCAAATAGATGTCGTTTCATCTAGTTTCTTATAAGCTTTAATTATTTCAAGATGGTCTACGTTACGTTTGATCTTCGCCTTATATTCGTCAACAGTTTCGTAATCTGCATCTCTATCGATCCCAATAAGTGTAACGCTATGTCCTGCAGCAGTAAAGATTTCTGCTACTTCATCGGCTGTTCTTTCTTCCATGATTGAATAAATAAAAGGGTTAATTTTCTTCTGAAACTTCTTCAGTTTCGGTTGGTTTAGACTCTTCTACGTCTTCACCTTCTTGTTGCTCCTGTTGAGCTTCAAGGACAATAGCATCTAATTCAGCTAATGCACCTTGAATCTCATTGAAGCGGTTAATTAGTTGTGCTCTTTCTTCAATTAGGTTTTGAGCACGTTCTTGGATGGTTGTCATAATAAAATAAGGGTGTTAGTTTGCCTTTAAGGCTTTAACTTCTGCAGAAAGTTCTTTAATAGCATTTACCATATAAAAGAACATTTCTGTAGTATTTAAAGATTTTACTCCATTAGTTGTTTTTACACAATTAGGTAGAATAGCTTCTACTTCTTGTGCAATCATTCCTAATTGTATTCCAGTTTTATCAACAACAGCAGATTTAGCTACATCTGTTAATTCTGGATTATCAGTTTTAATCTCATCTTCAGTTTTATATTCAAAGTTTTTAACTTCTAATTGATTGATAAGATCAAGACCATTATTATTATTAACAATATTTTTCTTTATTCTTCGATCAGAAGTTGTATTCCATGCAGTATCATTTTCTCCATTATAAGCACCACTAGATCCAGCAATAAATGCCGTATTAGCACCTTTACCAGTAGCATCAGGTCCAATTACAGTCTCATTAGAAACATTACCACTAGCAACAGCAGCATGTCCTATGTATATACCTTTATCAGCAGTAGTGATACCATCACCAGCATTATAACCAATACCAACATTAGCTGCTCCTTCAGTCACATCTGTTAAGCAGTTATTACCTACAGCAACATTATAATCGGCATCAGCATGGTTTGCAGCATCTAAAGCATAATCACCAATAGATACGTTAAAACTTCCTACGGTCTGAAGTGCTAAAGAATCTTTACCTATAGCAATATTATTTGTTCCAGTAGTAATATCAGCGGCAGCACCATAACCTACAGCAGTATTATCGGATCCTGAAGTACAAGCAGTTAAAGCAGATCTACCGACTCCTGTATTACCTGAAGCTGTATTAGCGTACAGTGCTCCATGACCAATACCAGTGTTATAAGAACCACTAATATTAGTTATTAGTGCAGCACCACCAACAGCTACGTTAGAAGAACCTGTAGTATTAGCGCCTAATGCATAAGCACCACAAGCTGTATTTCCGTTTGCTGTAGTATTTGCAACTAAAGCACGGTATCCAAAAGCAGCATTCTCTGCTCCACTAGTATCAGCATATAGTGAAAGCTGACCAACACCTGTATTACTATTACCTGTCATAGTACCCATACCAGAAGAATCACCAATTAATGTATTCCCAGTACCTGTAGTTAGACCATAACCAGCTTTATGTCCTAAAGCTGTATTAGCTCCATGACCATCTGTGTCGGCTTCCATGGTATATAAAGCACCCCATCCGATAGCTGTATTCTTATCTCCATCTACATTTATTTGAAGAGCACCTTTACCAACAGCAGTATTATAAGTACCTGTAGTATTGTTATGTAAAGCGTAAGCACCTACACCTGTATTATGTCCTTCTGTACAAGCCTGAAGGCAACCCGAGCCAACAGCAGTATTATCACTTGTAGTAATATTAGTTGCTAATGCACCGTAACCTACTGCTGTATTTCTAGTACCTGTAGTATTATCGATTAAAGCTATAAATCCTACTGCAGTATTATATGATGAGGTAGTAGTAGCAGCTAAAGCACTTTTACCTACAGCAGTATTAGAAGCACCTGAAGTAGCAACTTTTAAAGCATTATGACCTATACCTGTATTTCCATCAGCTGTCATAGTACCTGCACCAGCTTCTGAACCTATTAATATATTTTCAGTACCTGTGGTTAAACCATAACCAGCTCTATATCCTACAGCTATATTATTTCCATGACCGTCAGTATCAGCTTCCATAGTATATAAAGCTTCAGATCCAACAGCTACGTTTTTATCTCCATCTACATTTGATACTAATGCACCATAACCTACAGCAGTGTTATGCTGTCCAGTTGTATTTAGGAACAGTGTACTCTTACCTAGACCTGTATTATAACTTCCAGTTGTAGTGCTTTGCATTGCAGAATGACCAACAGCAACATTAAAGTCTGCATCTTGCTGACCATAAAGAGCATTATAACCAACTGCTGTATTATCTTCACCAGTAGTAGTAACTAATGCAGCATAACCTACAGCAGTATTCTCGCTACCACTAACATTAGCCTGAAGAGCACCTAGACCTATAGCAGTATTTTTTAGTCCAGTTGTATTTGCTGATAAAGTATTACGACCAAATGCAGTGTTATCATCACCTTCAGTATTAGCATCTAAAGCTTGGAATCCAACACCAGTGTTCCTATCTCCCTCAGTATTAACTCTTAAAGCATCTTTACCTATCGCAACGTTTTCAGTTCCGGTTGTATTTGTATATAAAGCAGCCTGACCAACTGCAGTATTGTTAGATGCTGTAGTGTTAGCTGCAAGAGCTTCACATCCTATAGCAGTATTTGATGCACCAGTTGTATTTGCACCTAAACTATGATAACCTAAAGCAGCATTATAAGAAGCTGAAGTATTAGCATCTAAAGCATAAACACCGATAGCTGTATTATTATTACCAGTCATATCAGTAGAACCACATCTCATGGCTTGGGCACCTATAGCAGTATTCGCTGTACCAGTAGTTATTCTTAATCCAGCGTCATGACCAACAGCTGTATTATTCATATTCACAGCACTAGCTGGCTCTACATAATACAAGGCACTGACACCTACAGCAGTATTACGGCTTCCATCTACATTAGTATATAAAGCATCTTTACCTATAGCTACGTTATCAGCTCCTACAGTATTAGCACCTAAAGCATGATAACCTAAAGCTGTATTATTATTTGCTGTAGTATTTGCATCTAAACAGTAAGAACCTACAGCTACGTTATAAGTACCTGAACTATTATCATTTAAAGCTTCATATCCAACAGCTGTATTATCACTAGCAGTATTAGCAGCTAAAGTGTGATAACCTACAGCAGTATTACCAGATCCTGTTTCAGTAGTTTGTAAAGAGAAAGTACCAACAGCAGTGTTATAATTAGCTGTAGTAGAAGCTCCTAAAGAGTTCTTACCAATTGCTACGTTCCTACCACCTGAAGTTAAAGCATCTAAACTACCTACACCAACAGCTGAATTATCATAACCAGTAGTACTTGTTTTTAATGAATCTTTACCAACTGCTGTATTACCTGTTCCTGTAGTTTGAGCATTTAATGCATAATAACCAACAGCACTATTATCAGCCGCATCGTTATTTCTTAATGCAGCATAACCAATTGCTGTATTGTTATGTGTATCTGTATTTGCTTTTAATGTATAATAACCAACGGCAACGTTACTATTACCTGAAGTATTATCTCCTAATGCAGAACCACCAACAGCTGTATTACCTGCTGCATTAGAAGCAGTTAAAGCTTTATATCCAACAGCAGTATTATCACTTGCTGAAGTATTTGCTTCTAATGTTTCTCTACCAACAGCAGTATTACCATCACCAGTAGTATTAGCTGTTAATGATAAGTAACCTACTGCAGTATTATAATAACCATCATTTGCATTTGCCTTTAATGCTCTATAACCAATAGCTGTTAAGTTTCCAATGTTAGTTGCTGTACCTATAGCTTCATAACCAATTGCTACATTATTACTACCTTCTGTATTAGCATTTAATGCATTACTACCTATAGCAACATTGCTAGCTCCTGTAGTGTTTTCTTGTGAACTACCTTGACCTATCGCTGTATTTTCACTACTAGTTGTACTATCTTCTAAAGCTTTTCTACCAACAGCAGTGTTATTATCTCCAGTTGTTATAGCTGTACCAGCATTATAACCTATTAATGTGTTATTAGTTGCATTTGTTCCATCAAAAGCATCTCCAGCATTAGTACCAACAACAGTATTATACTGTGCATCACTAAAAGCTAATTCACCAGTAAAGGTTATATCTCCATTCTCATCTATCTTTAATCTTTCTGTACCATTAGTTGTAAAGGCAATCTGTCCATTAGAGGGACTATAGATTCCTGTATCTATATCGTCTGAAAAGTATAAGGCTCCTTGTACTGTGCTTCCATCAGAAACACCTACTTTAGATCCAGAGTATCGTCCAAGAGTCACCGTTTCAGACTGCGATGTCCCGTCAAATGTTCTATAAGTCATTGTTGATTTGTTATTAAACGGTGGATGGAATTTTAATTAGTTATCTAATGATGCACTTATTTGACACCAATGAGTTCCATTATAAATTAATGTAATTGTATCAGTTTTAGTTTGGTCGATCATTACAGTTTCACTATTAATTTTTAGATTTCCACTACCTCCAGCAGTAGAATGATCTCTAAGTGTTATTTGATCATTCTCATGAGACTGTAATATCAATAATTGACCTTGTGTACCTCCATTAATTATATCTAGATTATCATTAGCTGATCCTTCACCTATTATTGTATGGTAAGTTTTTGTTACTGTAATAGCTCCACTAGCTATAGTTAGTACTGAACGATCAAATATTACAGGACCAGTTAATGTCGTTGCACCAGCAGAAGAGATTCTAACTGCTTCTGATGATGAAGATCCTCCATCTGCTGTTGTTTTAAAAATAATACGACCTGGTTTGTCACCTGTCGCATGATCTAAATCTGCTACAAATTCAATAGCAGCTGATTCTTGTATAGTTCCATCACTATCATTACCAGTAGCTCTTATTGCAGAAAGAACTTGATCTGCTGCAACACTAGTATCATTTCTATTTAAAACTAAATTTGGACCAGCATCAGTTTGAGTTACTTGAAGTCTCGTATTGCTATCAAAGAAGCTTGCTGCTTGATTTCCTACACTTAATGTACCATCAATTACTGTATTACCAGTTGAATCAGCTACAGTAAACTTATTAGTATCTACTGTTATACCAGCATTAGCTGCTAAAGCTCCAGTTAAGGTTGCAGTAGTTCCTGTAATTCCACCATTAGCTGCTAAAGCTCCAGTTAATGTTAATGTACCAGCTACAGTTGTGTTACCAGTTGCAGATGCAACAGTAAACTTATTTGTATTAACATCTAAGTTACCATCTATTCCTACTGCTCCACTTGCATTGATAGCAGCAGCTGTTGTCGTACCTGCTACACTTAATGTACTATCAAGAGTAGTAGCTCCTGTTACATCTAATGTACCAGCTATATCAATATTATCAGCTAGTTTAGCACTAGTAACTGCATCATTATCAATAGTCCAGGAACTACCTGATACAGTAATATCACCTTTATCACCATTAGCAACTGCAGTTGTTGTTACATTAGGTAACTCTTCTGCTTTATACCTTATTTGATTAAAGCTATTGTTTAAATCTGCAGCTGTTATAGCACTACCAGCGTTAAATACATTAGCAGCTGTAGTGACATCTGTTACTCTTTTTACTAATACTTTATCACCATTAGCTAAAGCTGAAGTAAAAGTAATAGTAGCAGAACCACTAGAACCAGATATACTATAATCTGTTGTTTCAACTTTTTTAACAAAGATTTCAGCTGTTGCAGCTGCTCCAGTACCACCTGATATATTACCAAATCCTACAATTGGAGCAGTTGTATAGCCAGTACCTTTATTAGTAGGTACTCCAGCATTATCTAGAGATACTTGACCAGAAGATACATCTACTGTTAAAGCTGCACTGCTACCTCCACCTCCAGAAAATTCTAAAGCTGCATTTGTAGCATCTGCATATCCAGCTCCAGCATTATTTAATACTACTTTTTCTACTAGACCTTTACCGATGTGTATTTCTAAATCTGATGTTTTTACATAAGGAACAGTGACACCAGAAACCACTGTAGGAGTTCCACTAATTGTAATTGTTTGTTCTGTTGCCATTGTTATTTAGCCATGTTTAGTGTTTCTTGTAATCCTGCATCCTCATATAGTTGATTTAGATTACCAGATTTTTGATTGTAATCTGCATTCATTTTCTCATATTCTCTTTCTCTAATACCAGATCTGATTGGTTCGTCTAATGAATCTTCTGCTAAACGTTTAGATTGAGCATAAGCTATGGTGAGTCTAGCAAAGATATTAGAATACTTAGCAGAATCTAATATTTCAGAAGATATAAATCCTCTACGTTGAGCTTGGATAATATTTTGAAAACCTTTATAAACTTTACCATTAGGAGCTTTATAAGTTAATTTATTAGCATCTTTCATTATTTCATTGATCTTCTCCTTATAGATACCTTGTTCACCCATCTTAGAGTTGATAGCAGTAATCTCATGATTCTCTAAAACAACTCCTCTTTGACTCATCCTCATAGTAGGAGAACTGTTGAATTCAATATCAATTAAGAATTGTCTTTCTTTAGAAGGTTGTGAGGTTACTTTCATCGGTCCTCTATTCCATACTCTTAAGAACCAATTATCTTCTTTACCAATCTCTTGTCCATCAATAGGATCTACAACAGAAGGTAAAGAACGTTCAGGGTCAAACGCATCTAACCAAGCGTTTCTATTTCTTAAGTTATCGTCTAATTGAGAACGTATTTGACGTAACTGAGGATACATAATTTTGCCTAATTCATTTCTTAAGCTACCTAAAGGTGCAAAGTTATTACCAAATGAAGTTGCCCATCTAGAAGCTGCAGCACCGTTACCTTGTAATACATCAAACATAGGTTCTAATTGTGATAGGACTGATCTATTAGTAAGTGCAGAACCTAATACAAAAGTTAATTTCTCTCGTATATCTTCAATTTGACTAGTAGTTAAATTATCAAAATTATCTACTGTATCAATCATTAATGACATCCAATCTCCTATTGGACCCATCCATTCATAACTAACTTGTTTATTAGTACCTGGTACTTTACATGACTTAGGTTTCCAACCACTTCTAATACGTTGTCTCTGTATAGCTTTATTATAATGTCCTGTACCAGTACATCTGTCATTAGCAGCAGCAAAGAAAGCTAAAGTGGTCATTAAACTACCTATAGCAACTTTACCTTTAACTTCATATCTAAGAGTTTCAAAGGTATCCATAGCAAACTCATCAACTGGTTTGCCTTTGCTTTTCAGAATCTCATTTATTTCATCAAATGAAAAGTCACTAGCTTTCTTCATACCTAATGGACCCCACATTTGTCTATAATCAGCAGATAACATACCAGTCGGACCCCACTTACCAAATGTACTTATAACATTAGCAGTGGTCTTAGGGAACCATATAAAGGATCTAGCAGCAGGGAATCGTTTAATGAATTCATTCATCCCTTCTGTAATAGGTGAGTTAGCATTAAGTGCTATTTCACTTGTTGAAAAGTCTACAGCATCTTCTTTAATCATACCATTAGAATCTACAAATGTATCGTAGATTTCATCAGCTGCTTTTTTTAAGTTTACTTCAGTTATTTCATCACCTGATTGAGCTAATTTATTAAATGCACGATACTTAGCTTCTGTACTAGCAAGTACTGATTTAGAGAATCCGTCAAGTGCTGACATAGCATTACCACCGAACCTGAGAACAGGATCTCTAGCTAAAGCATCTAGATCATCATAGACACTAAGTAGCATCAAACCGCCATCTTCACCGTTTTCTGATGCCGCATGAGCCCAAGCTCTAAGTCCATCTAAACCTTTAGCTTCTTGAATAGCAATATCATCACGCATTATATAGTTAACTTCTTTAGGGTTAGTTGAAGCTTTTCTAAAGACTAATCTTAAATGATCTGTTGCTTTCTGTAAGGTATCATCTAAAGAGAAATGAGCTACCATAGCTTTCTTAGCTTTAACTAGATCTCCTTGTAATACAGCTCCAGCAATAGTAGCTGATCCTTTACCTAGTAAACCAGTTAAGTTACCTACACCAGCATTTAATGGTGTTGACATAGCAGATAAAGCAGAGTTAAATAGATTACTCCACATAGCTTTATTAACTATAGAAGGTACTTGTGGATTACCATCATATATAGCTTTCTTAAAGGTTGCTAAGTTGTCACCAGCCCACTGATGTAGTTTAAACATACTATCTACATTACCATCAGTAAATTCATTAGCTAATAGTAATGGTCTAAGGAATGCAGGGTTTTCTCTAGCAACTTCTTTTAATGTACTAGACCACTCTTTAGCTTTAGGTATAATCTCTGTTAGTTTAGCATTAGAACCTTGTAATATTGTATCAGCAGTAGCATTGATAACTTCTTTATCACCTGTTGCTACAGCTTCTTTCCAAGATCTCATATTAGAAAGCATAGTCCCAGCTTCAAAATTAGCAAGTCCTTTCTCTACAGTTAGTACTTCTAAACGATCTGCCATAGCATCTACTGTTCTAAGAACAGAGATATTATCTTCCATCAATCTAGCACCTTCTGAGAAGTCTGCTACTGCACCACCATAAGAAGTTACTAAGTATGCCCTAGCTTTTTGTACATCTAAGTCAGCTAGTTGTGTTTTCAAAGCTTTAACCGCTGCATTAATACCTTTCTTACCTGTAATTCTAATTGCTGAACCTTCAATAGATCTTTTAAATTCACCTAAAATACCTATGATATCATCAGGTGAAACTCTAGGATCTAAGATTGTAGCTGCTAGTTTCTTACCTGCAGCATCTATCATCTTAGCTGTAATTGTTTTGTTATTACGTAAGCGCTTACTATAAGGACCAGCTTTTTTTAATTGATTAGCAAGTTCAGATACAAGTGTTCTGTTGGATAAATTTTCTAATTCAATACCTTCCATCAAAGCTGATTCATTTACCAAATTACCTATACGTCCCCAACTAGTATCGTAATCATTATATATCTGCCACTGATCAGGACCAGCACCTAGAATACCATCAGGATCTGGAGTTCTAACTAAAGTTTGAGTTTCATCCACTGCATTCCAATCAATAGGTAGTTGATCTGTTCCCTCATAATATTTATTAATATCTGCTAATACTTTTTCTTTTCTAGCATAACCTTCAAGTATTTTTTCTTCCATTGGAGTTTTACCTTTACCTTTGAAAACATCAGTCAATTCATCTCCAACTTTAATTTCTTTACCACCTTCACCTATGAATTTAGAAGTACGTTTAATACTTCTACCACCTTTAATGAGGTAGCAAGCACCTTCCAGTACACCAGCAAGTACATTGAATATAGCACCTTCTGTTACATTCTTATGACGTTTTTCACCTGGACTATCATCAGCATTTGTAGCCCAACTATCAGGTATCCATACATAAGTTTTAGGAAAGTAGTCTTTTAATATACCAAAGACATTATCGTCTTGTTGGTTCTGCTCTGCTACATAGTCTACAGTACCACCAGTAAATACATCAGCACCAAATTTAGCAAACCATTCAAATGATTTACTGTTACCTAGTTTTTGTAACCAAGGTGCTGCTTGCCCTGCTGCGTGTGTCTTAGCACCATATTGTAATAGTTTAGCTCTAAGACCTAATGAAGGTATTATAAGACCTGAGATGTTACGAAGAGCTTGGGTAGTATTACTTTCATATTTAGGTGCTTTAGGTATTTTAACACTATGTCCTAATTCTAATAAATTAAGTGCGTCTATAATAGTATCACCAACACCTAAAACAGGTGCTAAACCTTGGTATGCACTACGCGCTGTACCTTCAGCTATGTCTTGAGCAGTGCCTATAATTCCAGGTCTCCTTGGGTCTCTACCCTCTGCTATGCGGTCTTGGTAGACCTGTTCCATGCTTCTAATTCCTTCCGTAGAAGGTTCTTGTACTTGCTCAGGTTGTATAGGAGTATCCGTTATAGGGGTATCCGTTATAGGAGTATCCGTAGATACTTCTGGTTCTGGCTGTACATCAATAGTTATCCCCATATCACTCAATGTAGATTCTATATCATCTTGAGAAATATTAGAGAAATCAAATTCATCCATAATTGATTATTTTTGGTTTTTTGAATCAAGCCTTCTCATTAATTCTTTGAATTGTTCTTCTGAAAGCTTAAGTATTTCATCAAGATATTTGTTATCATAACCTCTGACATTAGGATATCGTTCTTTAAGATTTAATCTATCTTCAGCTGTTGGAACTTGAGTGTTTGGTTGTTGTTGTTGCTCTTCCTCTTCAATAGTATCTTCTTCTACTTTAAGATCATTTTTAAAAGTCCCTATATCAACCAACATTTGTATATCATTTGGAGTGAAAGTATCGTAACCTTGATATTTTAATTTATACCTAAGGTCTCTAATCGCTCCTGCTCTTATTCTTGGATCTTTTGAGTTAAGAGCTTTCTCTATAGTTTCTGCTATAAAACCATAAGCTTTAAGACCAGCCTCTGCTTCTTCAGGTAATTGTTCAAAGTTATGAAGTTTAGCAAACTCATCATCCATACTTTCTATAGCTAAATTATAAGCCGTAAAAAGGTCTAACCCTTCTTCGTTAGCTATCCATTTCATATCTTCACTAAACTTCAGATTCTCTTTAAATCCTAGCATTTGTCGATTGCTGAAAATACCTTCAGGTGCTGCATGTCTGTCTTTTTTCTTAGGGTAAAGTTGCTTATTACGGAGATAATCTTGTTCTCTAGTTTCAGATATTTTGTTATGATTATAACCGTATCCATAATCCTCTGATACTGTATTTATATTACCCCACTTTGGACTACCTTGTACAGACGTATCTAAAGAGAACATACCTGGACCGTTCTCTGTACCCCAACCGTTTTGTATTTTGAAATCTTCAACATCTTTTTTAACAAGACCTTCAATATTAGGAGTTTGTGTTTTGTTATCTCTATCTTGTTTAAGATACCAACTTAATCTAATGTTACTATATTCTACTAATTTCCCAGCAACAATCAGATCATCTCCAACAAGCACTTGATCTTTCTCTAATGCTTTTTTATTTCTCATCATACTAACATCATTACTATAAGTAGCCTCTGGATTATAACTTAGTTTATGATCAGTTTTAAATTTATCTTTAGCCGTTTTAATAGCTGACCATTTTTTATTCATAGCGTTATTAGGCTCTTTATTTATCTCTACTACAGAAGGTAACTTTCCTTGTAAATCTAAATTAGAATAGTATTCATCTCTTTCAGCTTCATACTCTGCAGTTTGCTTTTCAGGGTCTATATTGTCATAGTCTGTAATCAGTTTTGGATCTAATAAACCCATAGCTTTCACTGGACGCATCATTTTATCAGCTTCTTCTTTATTTCCCGTTAGGCTTAATAACTTTGATTCATCATATATCGCTAGATGTTTTGTCCTTACTATGTTTTCCAATCTAGTTGCACCTGTTATTGATGCAGCTATTAATTGATTAATTTGTTCTTTACTAAAATATGTATTTTCAGGAGTACCTACACCATCCGCTCTAGATTTAGTAGGAAATCCCCATTGAAGATAAGCAGCCAATGTAGGCGTAGTAATTTTATAATCTAAAGATGCTGCCATTAGATCTTTAAATATTCTTTTTTTAATCTGTTGCTGTACAGTTATAGTTTTACCATCATCACCTATTATATCTTTTGGATATTCAGTTTCTAATTCCTTTTCATATTCTGTAAGAAAGTTAAATAATTCCTCAGGATTATTACTTCTAAGTTCAATCTGTGCTCCAATTTCAGCCTGTTTTGCTGTAGCTATATTAAAATTTTTAGTATTTTTATCAGCATTATGTCTTGATGTAGATTGACGAATAAGTTCCTGACCGAAGATTGCTGTTTTAAAAGTACTACCAAGGTTTAAGTAATCTAAACTATCTTCTACCCATTCAGCAAATAAAATATCTTTAACTCTTTGATCACTAGTTGCATTGTATATGTTTAGCTTATCACTATCCTCTTTTTTGTTTGAATTGTTTAAATAGGTTAAAAAATTTTTTGTAGTAAGCCTATCTCTTTCATACAATGCCATAGCCTCACGCTTATGAATCGAACTTCTAGGTCCGGCGCTTTCTATAGCTGCAGCAGCTTCTAAATTATTGTCATTTTTTAATTGAGTTATAAGTATATCTAATGCTTTTTGGGACGATGCATTACCTTTCTCAGCTTCGTACTTAAGCTTTATTCCTTTTAGTATTATTTCCCTATCTTTATTTGCAGTAAAATCAACTAAAGCAGTATTTGTTTTCTTTTTATGTCTCTTATCTCTAAGTGGTTCTGTAAGTTCAAGTGCTGTACCTACTGTAGCAGATAACGATTCAAAACCTTTAAATACTCTAGCAATATTTTCATTCTTAGCCTTTTCGACCATCTGTCGATCACGTTCTCTAAGCTGATCGTGGTATCTTTCAAGTGATTCTGATTGGTCTCTGTAGACCTTTTCTAATGCTGTAGTCCACTTAGTGGGTTCTTGAGGATAAAGTTTAGTCATAGTTTGTTATTAACCCCTGATTTTATCACCAATAGACCCACCTAATGTTTGACCATTATTACCTATAGGCATACCAGCAATACTTGCAATACTTTCTGCAATACTTAAAGCATCCATAAATGCTGCAAATCCTTCATTCTGCATAACAGGTACTGGAGGTGCAAGGTCAGGGCTCTTGATAATATTATTATTTGCAAACATTTGCATCTGTTGTGCTCTAGTTTGCGCAGCAGCTTTAGCTCCAGTTTCACTGAGCTTTTCACTTGCTTGTGTTAATTGATAAGCTCTACGTGATCCTTTGGCTAAATAATCACCTAAATCAAGTGCAGCTATTCTATCAGCAGATCGACCTGTTCTACCAGTAGTAGCTAACTTATCTCCTGTATTCTCTTGTAGGAATTTTTTCCATTCAGCTTCATTCTCTTGGAATGCTTTGCTGATTAATTCCCCATGGGCTTCTTCTATGTCGGAATAAACGTTAGCTAACCCAAGGTTGCTAGCATCTATACCTTGTTTATATTGGATACGTTCAATGTTAGTTAAACTTAATGTCTGCATCCAATCCCGCTCTCTTTTATCGAGCTGGTATTGATAATTACGCCTTGCAGCTTCGTTAGCTGCTTTGGCTTGTGCTCCTAAACACACGGCAAAATTCTATAAAGGTTAGTTGGTTAGGTCCGTGTTTTAATTCCCTTAAAAATTTGAACCCAAGGAATTTAAGTAGCTTAAGATGGACAACGTTTCTTTTATCAACGATATTCCAGAGCAACTTATCTGGCTGTCTTTCAACATAACGTTTAGCTTCTCTAGCAAACGTAATAGGTGATTCTTTTATAGCATCAGTACATAACATCCAAATTTGACCACCAGGGTCAACACCAGCCATTCCGGCAGTCTTGCCGCTAGGCACCGTGAAATACACACAGGAGGGCTTCTGGACAGCTTCTATTAATGCAGAGGTAGAATCTACCCCATGACCTTCTTCGACCTCTCTACGGTCTTCTAGGCGTAAATTAGAGGCCACCTCAGTGGCAGCCTCCAATGTAATTGGGTGAATGTATTTAGACACGTTGGTAAAATTTATTTGTAAAATCTCCTTCCCAAGCCATTGAATATAATGTAGCAGGTGAAGGGTGTGATGATTTTAAATTAATAGTTAAGTTTTTATTTCGTTCATATATTGGAATAGTTCTTGTTACTTCATCATCAATTGCTACATTACTTAATAAATATTGATCAGAAATAGGAGCTTCCCATGTTTCTTCATAAGAAGAGTTACCTAATTTATCTATAGTAGTAGTATAACTACCATAAGGACCAAAGTTTAATTTAATTCTATGTACAATTAATGATCCATTTGTATCTACTTTAATAATATTATTTACTGTTTGTGTGTAATATATAGTAGGAAATTCAATCTGCATATCATATAAATAACCTAAAATAACTGTTCTATCAGACCAATCTCCTATGGCTTCTATATTACTACCAACTATAGTAGCTGTACTATATTTACCTACATAATCTGAAGTTGTATTATTATCATAAAGACAAAGCTGTGCGGTAGTATTTTCATAACCATCAGGTTTTGGGAATGTAGTTTTATTTGAATTTTCATTATAAGTACCAGCTGCTATAGTTACAGCAGATGCAGTATCTAAATGAATACGGTAAATCTCATCATCCGTAGCATCAACATTACTCTTATCATCAGTAATAGTAATAGTATCAGTATGCATTTTTATTGAGAATCTTTGTAGTGTATCCTTACCGTTATTTCTAACTACAATATATAATGTATCATCTAAAATAGCATGATGTTGTATTGTACCTGTAATTTCCCATGTAAACCATGCTTGTTGTAAACGTTTTTCACTTGTATCGAAATATTTATACCCATAAAGAGTTGAACTATTTTTCTTACTAAAGAATATAATAGAGTTTTCTCTTGAATTAGATATTAATTCTAAATCTTTATCAAATAATTTACTTACAACTTTTGTTTGATCTACAACAATAGGTTCACCTTCACGTAATACATTAGCCATCTCCCATAATCTAGAATACTTACCAGCATTATCTAAGAAGGCAGTTGTTGTACCTAATGATATAGGGTTAGTATTAGAGTTAAAGTTATAAGTAGAAATAGTATTAATCTTAGCTGTCTGAGGACTTAATACATCACTATCAGTTGTTAATAAATATTGTTGATTCTTGCTGAATAGTATAAGACCACTATTAGTTAAAGCTCCATCATATATTATAGCTGGAAATTCAGAACTAACTGATATATCAATAACATCTGAAGCTGTATATGTAATAGAAGATTTAGGCCAGTAGTTAAAATACTCTCCAGGTTGAGACATGATTACATTCTCATCACTAAGTAGAAGCATCCTGTTTCTCCAGAACATCATCTTGGTAATATTCTTACCTATGAATGATGGTTCAGGTACAGTAACTGTATTACCTGCTATACATATTTGCCAATCTATTTCATCAAGAGTAAACGTACCATCAGCATTTCGTACCAATTGAATTGGCATTGTATGTTCATCAAACGCTATCTTTCTACCAGGTTCAGGGCATTCTTCCCATACACCTGTACCATCACGACCATTATCTGCTATAAATCTTACAAAATAATCATCTTCAGTAGCTTCACTATTCCTTATTTTAACTGTATAACCATTTACACATTGAGAAGGTAGCTCAGCTATATCTTGTATTTCAGTATTAAATACATTTAATAAATCAGGTGAAGGTGAATTAACATTAAAAGTCCCTGTCGGTCTAGTTATATGTAATCCATTACCAATTTGTTTAACACCTGAGACATATGCTCCAGCACTGTTTAATCTACCATCTGTATGTTCATTGAAATTACTATTATCATCAGCATCTATACCAGCCCTTAAATCACCTAATATACTTTCAGCTGTAACTACTGTTTTAGTATCAAATGATGTTGGTGCAGGACGTATCAAACCTCTATTAGCTTGTACTCTAGCTGTACTAATTTTATCAATAGTTATTTTATATTTAGCATTTTTCATCCAAACATAAAAGTAATCACCTACAAGCCAGTTTTGACCACCGTATAAAAGATCATGTGTTGTTGTATATCTACAACGATAAATTGGATCACTATCGTTACTTTCTGCTACAGCTTGTCCTGTAGTTGTTATACGAAAGTAAAGATCCTTTGGTTCTAATGATAAATTACTAGAAGGATTTATTTGAGTAAAAGCTTGTGAAGTTGAATCGGTTACATTTTCTAAAGTACACCCAGCCTTATCTCCTGATGTTTTGAAAACAATCCTTAGAGTACCATCATTTTCTATTGACTCTTGTGTCCTAGTAGCAGTAACTATAGCCCCACTCTCCTTTTGCATCGTTGCCATTGAGTAAGTACCATTATTCTTATAAGTAACAATTACATCAGTACCGTCTAAGGCAATAGTTGCAGCTAAATTATCATAATCAGCATGTTGTTGTAATTTAAGAACTTGACAAGAAAGGTTACAACTAGATGCACGGATTGATATTGAAACATCGTTAATAGTTAGTACAGTTTCATTAGAAGCACCATAGTTCCAACTAGAAGAACCTAGAGCAATTGTTTGTATTTCTGGTTGGCCTGCTGTTATACTCTGAGAACTAATTGTAAATGTATTACCTGCATAATCGCTGTGTGATTTTATTAAGGTTACAAGTTCAGCTATTGTTGCACTGCTATCTGTTGCAGGAAGAGTCATATCTGTTATATCATCACCTGTTAATCTATAAACCTTATTACTACCTACACCAGATATAGCTAATGTTTGAGTTTCATATAAAACTTGTTCTGATCCATTTCTAAAAAATGTAAAATTACCAGCTACTCCATTTGAATCAGCAGAATCCCAAGCAGCTCCCAGAGTGAAATTAAATATTCTTGTTTCAATATTTGGGCAGTAACCATCTTCATTCTTACTATTTGTATTTAAACATTCTCCTGTATAAACACCTGAATTAGGTAGTGTACCACTTGGTGGGAATACATCTGGGTTGGCTGATTGACAACTATTAGAACTATCAATTTCTCTTTTTATTGATATCCTAGTAGCAGTAGTAACATCTTCTAAAGTAGTATCATCATAAATATTTAAAGCGTACTGATTAGCATAAGCTACTTTTCTTAATTCAACAAAAGCTTCTGGATCTCTTACACTATTATAATTATTCTCACCATCATAAGAACCAGATAACAAATCTTTCATTGCAGTAACTTTAGTTCTATTTGTTATATAGGTATAATCATTTAAAGTTAATGTTTGTAAATCAGCATCATTAATATTATATAAATAATTAGTTTTAATAGTTACTGCACCAGAAGTAGAAGATGTAGTGGAATCTTTAACTTTAAAATTATCAGCATCTATTACTTCTGTAATGGTATAGTTATCATCTACAGCTGTACCAGTAGTGAAATCTAAATTAACAATTTCTCCTAAACTTAAACCATGATCAGCTAAAGTTACTGTAATAACACCACTGGTATCTCTTGAATAAGTACCGTCATTTGAAGTTGAAGTTAGATTATTTGTTACTGTTTTCTCAGAACCTGTAGCACAATCCCACATTCTGACAGTACCTTCTCTATTTATCTGCCCTATATATTGCTCAGTTTCATCTCTATAGTAATGAAACCATTTCCCATTAGTTGAAGAAGTCAGTGTACCATCACTTAATGATGATACCAATTTACTTCCAGGTCTCTTCATTAAACCTTCAGTTACATCAGGTAAAACATTCTTTGCTGTGACAAGTTGTCCTGGTAATTTCTTTTCATCTGGTTGTTGTGATATACCACCAATGTACTGAGGTATAGTCTGTGTTATACTTGCCATTAGCGTTTAAGTGCATGGTATGGTTGATAATTTCTGTAGTTAGTATCATGAGGGCTACCAAAGAATGAATGATTACCTTGACTACATTCATATTCTAAACAAACTGCTCGTGCTTGAGCTTCTTGAGTTTGCAGTAGTTGTACTAATTGTGGGTTGGATACTAGTTGAGCAGCTGCTCGTGAGGCAGATCTATAAGTTATATACCTTTGAAATGCATTAGGTAAATCTGTAAATGGATATAATCTTACAATATCTAAATAGTATGTACCTGAATCAAAGGTAGAACTATGATCAACTAAATCATATAATTTACCATTACGATTAACAACATCAAAAGTTTTATCTATTCCTTCACTGAAGAAATCATATCTTAGTGCATCACCAGGTACTGATATTTCACCAGCTGCATCTAATGTTTTAGTTATATGATATTCTGTATTAAAATGCCAGCCTTCATTCTGTACATCTTTATTTACTTCAGTTAGTATATTATATATAAATGCTATCTCTGGATTTTGGAAGTTGATTGTATCACCAGTACCAGATTCTGGTAATCCTAATGATGTTACTGGACTTTGACCTATGCTACCCAGTATTGAATTTACTGCGGATAGTTCTGTATCGAGGTCAACTGTTGTGGTAGCCATAGGTATTAATATTTGTGAATAAAAAAAAGGGAGACCGAAGCCTCCCTAATATCTGTTAAGTTCTAGGTACTCTTGTGCCGTTGGCATAGACGCCAGTGTCAGCACTTTCGCTTGTTGAATACGCCATGCGTAGTCCACATGTTTCTGAAAAAACTTCAGAAGTAGGCCGCCCAGAGGTGCCTTGAGTTTGTGAAACAGAATGTCTGATTGCAGTTTTTTTATTTGCAGTCCAGTTGTTACCAGCTAATGTACCACTATATGTAGCCATAGGTAGTATAA
>VTLG01011313.1_pt1 | contig 26478 bp, 26 predicted proteins | sample 4694571 | NCBI WGS metagenome assembly VTLG01 (sample SAMN12604809, study PRJNA352737) | marine metagenome | biome: ENVO:00000447; feature: ENVO:00000209|ENVO:00000569|ENVO:01000036; material: ENVO:00002151; isolation source: viral sequences binned using virsorter ...
CATAACTTTCCTTTCGTTTTTGTTATGTGTTAAGTATACCATACTTATCGGCATTTGTCAAGAGCAAACTTCAGTTTTTTCTGAATTTTCTGCTTCTTTATCAATGACAACCATCGCGTCAAGAATGGCGTTTGTGGCTACCCTTGATGCTCCGGCTTCCCTAGCCTTGTACCAAACTTCCCACAACTGATCTTTGAGTTCTTTTGTATTCATAACTTTCCTTTCGTTGTTGTTTCTTTGTATGCCTCTATTATATATAATATCGGCACTTTTGTCAAGGGATCTTGAGCTATTTTTAGGAAATAAACCCATTTACTTTTGCCCATCGAATCATGCCAGTCCAGCGAACTGGATTGATGTCAGTCGGGCAAACTGTGCTGTAGTTGATGTAGTTGATGAATCGTGCAAGTGTCATTGTGTTATTCCCTTTTCTTTCCCCCATTATATATATTATCGGCACTTTTGTCAAGGGATCTTGAGGTATTTTTTCAAAGTTTTCCAAAGTTTCTTTTGTTTTCCAAGAATCGACGTAAACCCTTTGGTAGTAAGGACTTACGACGACAGCGGCGGGGGCATTTTTTGTGCCAAATAGGGCAGGCCGACAAGGGACATTGAGCAACAGAGCTTTATCCCTTGACGACTGCTTCACCTATTTCTTAGCGACTTCCCTGTATTGACGGGTGGATTACGTCGAAGATCTCGTCAAACCTCTCAAGGTGTGCCGCTTGTTCAAGCTCAATATTGATATCTTCAAGCTCAGCATCAAACTCATCCCAATGCTCATCCCATTCTTGATCTTGCTGAAGTTCTTGCATCGCTTCGTAATCTTCGCGGCCTGAAAGTTCGTCGCTTTGGATCTTTTCAAAATTACTCATCGTATCCCTTTCGTGGAACGTGGAAAGCTAAAATGTTACTTGTACTGAGAAGCCAACGCCTGAATCATTTCATTTTCATCAACCAACATTTGAAAAGTGTGATCACCAATCGTAACAGCCAAAACAGTTGAACCAACTGGTCGAGCTTGGTTCTTGTCAAGAGTTTCAACCTTCGCGTTTTCGATCTGAATCATTCCGTTTTCCTTTGTGTCGTTCTCGTGTGTCATGCTTATATTATAACAAGTTTCGCCGGGTTGTCAATCCCTATTCCGGGATTTTTTTGGAATTACTTCCAAGGATGTCGTCGTGCATCTTGAATACCAAGCCCGAAAATCGGGACAAGAATCAGAGACATGGCGATTGTGATGATGAGCGTTTCCATTTCGTTTTTCCTTTGTGACGTTGTTTGTATGCTTCTATTATACATACTTGCCGAAAATTGTCAACCCTGTTTAGCTATCCAATTCAACAATTGCCTTGAAAACTGAAAGAGTAACAATGATTTTGAAGATGATAAGAAGCATGTTTGTTTCCTTGTCGTTGTTTGTATGCTCCCATTATACTTATATTATCGTCAATTGTCAACCCTACTCTCCACCCTTTTTTCAATTTTCCAAAAATAGTTGTAAACCCTTACCACTAAAGGACTTACGGCTTTCGCGGCGGGGGCCTTTTCTGTCCCCATGTCAACCCCAGCTATAGGGGATTGGTTAGGCTAGTACACTCTCATCACACCACTGCCAATGTGGTGGTGGTAGTAGCTCAGCCAGATCAGTAGTGTAGCTGATAGCATGCTGCTGTATGTCAGCCTGTGCTACTGTACCATACTCAATAGCATCACCTACTACCAGTGCCCATGCTATACCATGCTCATCAGGTAACTCAGTAATGTAATACTCCCACATGTTAGATAGTACAGCGTGTGCTACTACGTCCAGTGTGTTACCATCGCGTGTGATTTGTCTCATGTCTGCTAGTGTCCTTATTCTTGTGATTCTGTAGGGGAGTAGATAGGGTAAGACTATGCTGCTTCCATACTGTATTCATACTCAGCATGTAAACGCTGCTTAGTATTGTATACAGGTATACCATCAATAACTAATTCATAATGATCACAGTGTAGATTGTGTACCAACTCAATCAGTGTACCATCTACCCACATAGCCTTAAGTATTTCGTAATCCATTACGCACCTACCAATTCATTCAAGGAATCTTTAGTCCACTTACTAGGAATACCCAGCTCATCACAGTTACTAGGACAACCACACTCAATCCATATCTTAGCGGAATCGAGTAGCTCACCAAGCTTAGCATATGGTGAGTAGTTGAACACCATCGCATCGCCTACTGGATCAATAACGTAAGCGATGTACTTAACCAGTACAACGTTACCCTGTGGGTCAAGCTCACTAATCTTGTCGATAGTGAGTGTGTGATCTTCAAGTCCATAATCCTCAGACTTGAATACAGTTTTAATATCTTCACATTTGTTCATCATGTTTTCCTTTCGTTTATGATGCTTTCATTATACTATATAGATCGGCATTTGTCAAGGGTAATCTTGAATTAATTTCCAAGAATATTAAAATAAATAATATGTCCAATCAAACCTGCAAATGCTGTTACTGTGCCGATTGTTACGATTGTTGTTGCGATGATTGTCATAATTGTTTCCTTTGTTGTTGTTTGTTATGTTCTTATTATATAATATATATCGTCATTGTCAAGAGTAAACTTGAATAATTCTAAAATAATATCAAAGTATTTTATGCCCCCATATCACACCCTAGATATCCTTACCTAACAAAGCTACCCCTATCACCTATCTGTATTCTTTTCAGTATATTATCCAGATTGTATATCTTACCATAAGGGGTAGTTTTATCTTCAATTGCCTATCTTATCTAAATTAACGGAAATGCCGGGGTGGTTCAAACACAACTCACACAGAATTCATTAATGTCTTACCCAATCCTCCCCAATCACGCCACTTAATACTCACGCATCTGTAGTTCCTGCCCGTAACTTCGTGTTTTTATAAGCAAAACGGTGTATAATAGTTTGTATCAATCCAATTAAATTTTAATAGGTGCAATTATGTCTGAATGCAAAAAGCAGAAGTGTTGTAAGCAGGTTGAGAGTCAATTGGACTGTAAGGCAACCGCCGCCCTAAACAGTCAGATTGCTGAAGATCTCGAAAAGGAAGATAAGCCACTGGCGGAATTATTAGATGAGGAACAAAATGGAGAAGAGCAGATTTAGCCCCGGAGCCTTAGAACTCGGGATGCCCGTTAAGGGTTCTTATGATATTGATCTACGTGGGGTAGAAGAACTATACAAGAGGGACAAGGAACTCTCTAAGTTCCCGGAATGCCCTCCCCCAGAAGCAGAATTTCAACACATGGTTGGAATTGGGAATAGATGCTATTATATCGCCCAAGGTATTATTAACGGCGAGACCACAACCCACGAAAGAGGCGTTGGCCTAGTTAAACGAACACCTGACGGTATCCGCCTAGAAAGAGTTTTTCCAATCGTCTGGGGTAGTGAACCCGAAGAAGTTAAACCCTGTCTTGAAGATTCTAATCCTGTCAAATTTCTTGAGTGTGAGTTTGTAAGACTACAAACAATAACTCCTCCCACGTATCTTGAGGCTCTCGCCTCGCCCTATTCTGTTATTACGTGTGCTCAGCCCTTCAACCCAAACCCGGTGGCAGTTGAAGAAAACTCTCTCTTAGGTAGAATTGGAGACGTAATCCAGTCTGTTGATATGGATGAGCTTAAAGAAATGCTTAAAGCTGACGAGATCGCCCTCCAGTCTATTACTGAAACGCAAAAACAGATCCAGATGAAAGCTCGCCGTTTAGATATGGATCGCAAAAATGCCGTCATCTCATCTCCCATATTAAGAGTTGCTCCTGATTATACTTCAAGCACTCGCCCTAATGCACAGAAAGGTTCTATCATCTTCAACAATGATACAGATTCATTAGAATATTTCGACGGAACAAAGTGGAGAACACTGGCGAAAGTAGAAGAGTAATATGAAGATACCCCCCAACATGACAGAAGAACAGGTAATAACTGAAATTACCAATGTGGTCAATAAAATGTCACACAGATATACCTTTTATGGTTATGAGGTAGACGACATTAAGCAAGAGGCTTTCATTATGTGTATGGACGCTATGGATAGGTATGACGCCGCAAGACCACTCGAAAACTTCCTGTCTGTACATCTCTCCAACCGTCTGAAGAATTTTGTACGAGATAACCACTTTACTAAAAACGAAGATGAAAAAAAGAAGGTTATGATGCCCGGACAATTAGCAAATGAACAATATTTACTAGACGGTAAAAGTAGCGGTGGAAAACAAGATGAACAAGATCCGCTAGACTATCAACACTTGTCATATATACTAGATCTTAAACTGCCTTCTGAATATAGATCTGATTACCTAAAGATCGTTAATGATGTATATGTACCTAAAAAACGTAAGGAGGAAGTCCTCTCTGTTATAGAAGATATAATGGGAGAACATGGTCATGCGTAAGGGAAGGTTTACAAAGCCCGAAACGAAGTTTATCACGGACAATGCAGACCGCATGTCGATTGATGATATCGCCACTCAGTTAGACCGTGACCCTGCATCTATCGAAACGTTCATAAAAAGAAAACTTAAGCTAGGTCTGTCCGCTGAAGAGGAAGCAACATATACCTTGGAAGAGAGGCCGTATTGGGCTGAGCTTCAACAGCAATTTACAGATTTAGAATTAGAACTTGTAAAATATCATTGGGGTAGAATCATATCTCAATTTAAGGATGATGTATTCCCAACTGAAGAAATTCAGGTTGTGGATGTGATTAAGTTGGAATTACTAATGAATCGCAGCCTTAAGCAAAATAAGGAGAACTTAGATCAGATCAATTTGCTGGATAAGATGTTAGCAGAGGAACGCTCTGTAGACAAGGACCAGCAGGATCGGGATTATATAATGAGCATGGAGAGGCAGATTGCATCACTACGGGCTTCTCAGGAATCTTTGAATAGGGATTACCGCGATCTGCAAACTAAGAAGGGATCAATGCTCAAAGAAATCAAGGGAACAAGAGAACAGAGGATTAAGCGACTTGAGGATTCGCGCCAGTCTTTTACGGGCTGGGTTGCGCATCTCATGCAAAATCCAGATATAACGAAGGGGTATTGTCTAGAGATGGAAAAGATGCGACTGGCTATGAATAAAGAAAAGGAGAGGCTATCTCAATATCACAAATACGATGACGGCATTGTGGATCAGCCATTCCTAACACCAGATACAGCAAAGGAGTAACCATGTCTTGGCAGAATGTATTTAAAATTTTATGTTGGGTAGGTTGGCACGTCTGGGAGTATGTCTACAAGGGCGATGCTCAAAGTAATCCGCAGAGATGTTGCAAGTACTGTGGAACGACACAAATTTACTCAAAGAAGATAGGAAAATGGAGCAATGATTAAACACAAACTTTTTCTCAAATGGTGGCTTGCTTTTACAGGCATATTAGTTGGGTTCACTTTTTTTACCTCTCAAGATGGATGGCATGAACTCTACGATAAGGACGCTACTAAACTAAGTTTCGTTATTGCCGCTATTTTTCTTGGGATGAGTAGCTATTGTGGATTTCTAACATGGAAGATGAGTAGGTATCTAGATGCCCCAGAAAAGAAACAAGACTCACTTATAAAGATCAAGAGTGGGGCGGAGTCGGGGTGGTTCACTAGTGATCTATGCTTAACAATTGGTATGGCTGGAACCGTTATAGGGTTCATCATGATGCTTTCGGGATTTGCCAAGGTTGATGTTACTGATACCAGCACAGTACAGGGTCTTATTAAAAGCCTTGGCGTTGGGATGTCTACGGCTCTTTACAGTACGCTCACTGGATTGATATGTAGTGCTTTGTTAAAAATTCAGTACTTCAATCTAACGCAGTCTATTTTTAGGGCAAAGAAAAAATGAGCAGGGTTTATCACGCGCACCTATCTTTTTTGGATTTACTATTTAATACGCTGCTTTGTTTTGCGGCGCTATTCTTACTTTCATTTATGCTTATTAACCCAAGCAAGAATGAGAACAATGTTAAATCAAAGGCGGATTATCTGATCACGGTAACTTGGCCAGACGACAAGGATAACGACGTAGACACTTACGTCCAAGATCCACAAGGAAACCTCGTTGCTTTTATGAGGAGGGAAGAAGGGTTAATGCACTTGGATCGTGACGATCTCGGTAGAAGGAATGATGTTATTCAAACACCACTTGGTCCCATAGAGCATCCAGAGAACAAAGAGATTGTTACTCTCAGAGGGTTTGTTCAGGGTGAGTACATAGTTAATGTTCATATGTATCAGATGCGGGATAACTCAACTTCTACAGAAGTTATAGTCCAACTGGACAAAATAAACCCAACCTTTAAGACAATTGTTTTAAAAAAGGTTCTTTTAATTGAGAACGGAGATGAGAAGACGGCCTTTAGATTTATTTTAGATAAAAATGGAGAGGTTAAAGAAATAAATGAGCTTCCCATCAAACTCACCAGAAGCAAGGGAGTTCAGCGACCATGATTGGAATAGCACTTGGATTTATATTAATAGCGGCGTTGATCCTGTGGTTCATCATAGGCTCCAAGGGTAACTGGGGTGTCAAGGCTGCACTGATAATTCTATCGCTATACTTTTGTCTTTCGGTTGGTTTTTCTGTTAGTGATTTTATGGGCTGGCCAACAGACGAGGACTTGCCAGAAAAGTTTCTTGTTCACTGGATAGTTGTTGACGAGCCTGATTCTAAATCTGGAGACGAAGGTAATATATACGTTTGGCTTAAAGATAGTTCAGAAAATAAAATATCAAAGGAATCTTGGAATGATTATTTGCTATCGTTCTATGATGGAGATTCGGAACCGAGGTCGTACAAGATGCCTTACAGTAGAGACCTCCACGAGCAGGCTCAGGAAGCCCTCAACATGATTATGGATGGACAGTCTGTCGGCGGTACAAACAGCGGCCTAGGGCAAGGAGAGGGCGAAGGAGAGGGCGATGGCGAGGGCGGAGAAGGTGAAGGAGAAGGTCAAGGAATGGGAGAGGGGACGGGAGAAGGAGGAGAAGGAGAGGGAAGCTTAACGAGGAATGGCGGAATTTCTTTTCATAAGCTCCCACCAGCTAAACTACCGAGGAAAAATTAATGAAGAAAGCTATTATTTTTGGAATAACTGGGCAGGACGGCAGTCACCTACTAGACTTGTTATTGTCTAAAGGCTACGATGTAACTGGTGTTGCAAGAAGATGCAGTGTAGACACTACGCAGAGAATTAAGAATCGAATCGGATGCCCACACTTCAATCTGGTTCAAGGAGATATAACAGATGCATATAGCGTAATGGGTATCCTAAGAGATAACGAGAATGTAGATGAAATCTATAATCTAGCTGCGCAATCGCATGTAGGAGTTTCTTTTAAACAACCCGGACTGACATGGGATATTACAGGTAAGGGATGTCTAAATATATTACAGAGCGTCGTTGACTTAGGAATGCTTGGGTCTAGATTTTACCAAGCTTCATCAAGTGAGATGTTTGGAGACTCATTCAGTGTCAGTAGGAATGGTGAGAAATATCAAGATGAAGATACGAAATTCTTACCGCAATCTCCTTACGCTATAGCTAAGTGTGCCGCTCATTATACCACAAGACTATTCAGGGAAGCTTATGGATTACATGCGAGCACTGGAATACTTTTTAACCACGAAGGCCCACGAAGAGGAGAAACTTTTGTCACACGCAAGATTACAAAATGGATAGGAGACTTTTTCAAAAGCGGAAAAAGTAAAAATTTTCCAAAGCTACGCTTGGGTAATCTAGAAGCGTTTCGGGATTGGGGATATGCCGGGGATTATGTTGAAGCCATGCACTTGATGGTGCAGCAAGAAGAACCAGACGACTACGTAATTTGCACCGGAGAAACACATACCATTAGGGACTTTCTTGACCAAGCCTTCAAGTGTGTCGATATAGAAGACTGGGACGACTTGGTTGTTATAGACCCTGAATTTTATAGACCAGCAGAGGTTGACTATTTGCGGGGAGACTGCTCTAAAGCAGAAAGAAAGTTAGGATGGAAACCTAGGCATAACTTTGAGGATCTAGTACAACTCATGATGGAACACGACCTCAATGTTAATATACAAAATTCACCTTGACATGACCCTAGTTATTCCTAGGTTGATTAGCTTCCAATTGAAGGAGTATAACTCCAACTTTCCTATAGTCTTTGTCGAAGCAAAAGACCCAGACGAGGCGTGTTTTAAGGCTATGTATGGACTTATACAAACCATACTACAACAAGATGATTCCATTGAAACAAGATTGCTATGTAGAAGTATTAAAGAAGACGTTAGAATAGTCAAGGTGTCATCGCAATGAGAAGAAATTACCAAGACCCAACGTATAAAGATTGGAGAATGAAGGTATACAAAAGAGATGGATTTAAATGCCAAATGCCAGATTGTAAATCCAAGTTTAAAATTCAGGCACATCATATAAAGAAGTGGTCACAGGCATCGTCGTTGAGATATGAAGTAGATAACGGAATAACCCTTTGCAAAGAATGTCACGATAAAATTAATGGGCTAGAGTCTCATTATGAAGTTTTGTTCCAGCAAATTGTAGGTTATAAAAATGGGAAGTTACAGTAAAGCTCCAGATTTCTATGTAATCAAAGACACTAGAGAACAGGACGGTTACTACTTTAGTAAGTACGGCAACTGTCTAGGCATGGTTGAGCAAAAGCTTGACACTGGTGATTATGCAGTACAAGGACTTGAAGACAAAGCGTGTATAGAGAGAAAAGGGTCAATTGAAGAATTGGCTATAAATTTAGGACAAAAGAAACACGCCTTTCTCAATGAAGTTGAGAGGATGAAAGAGTTTCCCCATAAATTCTTAATACTAGAATTCAACTTGGAGGACTTAATAGGGTTTCCGCAGAACAGCAGGATTCCAGAAAAAAACAAAGCAAGCGTAAAAATTACTGGAAAATACATGATTAAGTGCCTCATGGAATTCCAGATCCACGACAACATACACGTACTATTCTGTGGAAATAAACACAACGCCTTTCTTACCGCGAGCAGCATCTTGAAAAGAATCAACGAGATGTACACCATCGGGAGAAAAAAATAATGGAAAACCTGCACTTATATAATGTAGATGTTAAACAAAGAGAAGTTTACCTACATGGTCAGCATGGATCTTTTGAAGAAGATCCGGGAGTTGACTATCGTATGGCGACATCTTTCATAAAAAATATAAGAGCGTTAGACGCTTCTAAAAGCGATCCTATATTAATACATATGCATAGCCTTGGCGGAAACTGGGGCGACGGCATGGCTATTTTTGATGCAATCAAACTTTGCCGATCTCACGTTACAATGCTGGTTTATGGTCAAGCGGAATCCATGAGTAGTATTATATTACAAGCTGCTGATACAAGAGTAATGATGCCAAGTTCATATTTTATGTCTCATTACGGAAGCAGTGACTGTTCTGGAAGTTATTTAGATGCTCAGAACTGGGCTAAGTTTGAACAGGCCATCCTAGAACAAATGCTTGATATATACACTGAAAAATGCGTAAAGGGTAAATTTTTTAAAGAGCACTATAAACAGGTAACTTCAGATAAGGTTAAAGGATATATTAGAAGGAAGCTTAGATCTGGAGACTGGTATCTGAATGCTCACGAGTCTGTGTATTATGGATTTGCAGATGCAGTTATAACAAGTAAAAAATATGGATCTATAAATAGCTTAAAGTAAATGTCAAAAAATAAACTTAAAACAATCAATGAGGCTTGGCTTGGTTTAGATATTCCTGATAAGGATATATTTGACCTCGCTCCATTTTTAAGTTCACAAAAAGAAGATTATCATTTACGACTTTCTTGGTTAATGACTCAACCTGAATATTTCTCTTTCCTGTGCAAGCAAATTCTAAATATCCAACTGCTTCCCTCTCAGGCATTAATCCTACATGAAATGTGGAACAGGAAGTTTCCCATACTTATCGCTAGTCGTGGGTTTGGTAAATCCTTCATGCTCTCTCTCTATGCAATACTGAGGGCGTTATTGCTACCATCTAGAAAAGTGGTTATTGTAGGTGCTGCCTTTAGGCAATCAAAGGTTCTCTTTGAATACATGGAGACCATTTGGAGGAACGCTCCAATACTCAGGGATATATGCTCAAGCAACAGTGGTCCAAGAAGAGATGTAGACAGGTGCGTCCTTAGACTCAACGAGAGCACGATAACTTGTTTACCGCTTGGCGACGGCCAAAAGATTCGTGGACAGCGAGCTAACGATATTATATCTGACGAATTCGCATCAATACCCAGAGATATTTTTGAAACAGTTGTTGCTGGTTTTGCTGCCGTTACCGCTGATCCAATAGATAACGTTAAACGTATGGCAGCTAAACAGAAAGCTGAGGAGATTGGATTTGAAGTAGAAGAGGAAGCAGAGTATATATCCGAGAACAAAGACAACCAGATCATCATTTCCGGTACGGCGTATTATGACTTCAACCACTTTGCGACCTACTGGAAAAAGTGGAAGGCCATCATAAAAAGTAAGGGAGACAGGTCTAGACTGAGAGATGTGTTTGGCGGAGAAGATCCACCTCCAGACTTTGATTGGACTCAGTATTCAATCATTAGAATTCCTTATGAGCTTTTACCTCCGGGTTTTATGGACGCAGCTCAAGTTGCCAGATCGAAAGCGACTGTTCACACGGGTATCTACCAGATGGAATTCGGAGCTTGTTTCACAAGAGATTCCCAAGGGTTTTTTAAGAGATCTTTGATAGAATCTTGCGTTGTCAGTCAAGACAATATAATTACTATAAATGATGAGCCGGTTCATTTTGAAGCGTCATTGATGGGCAGCCCTAAAGCTCGGTACATCTTTGGCGTCGATCCGGCTTCCGAAGTTGACAATTTTAGCATTGTTGTTCTAGAGGCCCACCCAGAACATCGCAGGATAGTACACTGCTGGACTACCACCAGATCAGAACACAGAGAAAAGGTCAAGAAGGGGTATTCCACAGAAACTGACTTCTACGCTTATTGTGCCAGAAAAATTAGAGATCTAATGAAACTCTTCCCATGTATACATATAGCAATGGATGCTCAAGGTGGAGGTATTGCCGTGATGGAATCTTTACATGACAACGACAAGATACAAGAGGGAGAGCTTCCTATATGGCCAGTCATCGACGAAGATAAAGAAAAAGATACAGATGATGAAAGAGGATTGCACATACTAGAGATGTGCCAGTTTGCCAAATATGATTGGTTATCAGAGGCAAACCATGGACTCAGAAAAGACTTTGAAGACAAAGCCTTGCTATTTCCATTCTTTGACGCGGCGAGTTTAGGCATATCCCATGCTGAAGATACAATAAAAAACAGAATGTTTGATACGCTAGAAGAATGCGTAATGGACATAGAAGAACTTAAAGATGAATTGTCCATGATAGCAATGACACAAACACCAAGTGGAAGGGACAAGTGGGACACACCAGAAGTTATCATAGGAGCGGGAAAGAAAAGCAAGATGAGAAAAGACCGCTACTCAGCTTTACTGATGGCAAACATGGCTGGCAGAATTTTACAGAGAGCGCCAACCCCGCAGGAATATAACTTTTATGGAGGATTTGCAACACAGGGAGATTTAAAGCTTAAGGGTAACGACGACCCATACTCCGGTCCAAATTGGTTTACCGACAATATCAAGGATATCTACTAATTCGTGTATGATTATAGTAGCATTCCAATTACATTCCAACTGTATTGAATAGTGAGATAAAAATGAGTAAAGATGATAATTTGATAACTTGGTCAGACGATGACGCAAATGGAAGAAGTAAGGCATTTGAGCAGTTTTCTGACTCAATAGAGGCTTACGATGGAGTGTCTAAATCTGTGGGTTGGACGCATAGAGATTTCAAAGATATTGAGAGTAATATTTCTGTAAGGACTGGCTACAGTCCAAATGATTACTACGCTTTCAGATCTGGAGAAGATATCCCCCAGAAACAAAAGCGTATCATGAAGATGTGCATGGATGCCTATGACAAGGTTGGGATTGTAAGAAATGTAATTGATTTAATGGGAGATTTTGGCCAACAAGGTGTTAATCTTATCCACCCAAACAAGAGCGTCGAAAAGTTTTACCAGCAGTGGTTTAAGAAAATTGACGGTAAGGAGAGGTCTGAAAGATTCCTTAACAATCTATACAGAACTGGCAATGTGATTATCTATAGAAGCTTTGCCAATATAACTCCAGAGCTTAACAAGTTTATGAAGTCTCTGGCTAATGACATAAAAGTCGAAGTACCAAAGACAGAGAAAAACGTCATACCGTGGCGTTATAATTTCTTTAACCCTACCACGGTCAACCTTAAGGATGGAAATCTATCGTTATTCTTAGGTAAAAAGAATTTAATGATTTCCACGACTAGCTTCTTTGATAACTTTAAGGACGGAAGCATTCCTGCGCATATCTTAGATACACTTCCACCCGCAGTCAAACGTAGGATTGAGAGGGGCGATAAACAGATTCCATTAGAACCAGAGCGAACCTCCGTATTTTATTATAAGAAGGATGACTGGAATCAGTGGGCAAACCCCATGATCTATGCCATCCTAGACGATATTATCATGCTTGAGAAAATGAGACTCGCAGACCTATCCGCCCTCGATGGTGCGATATCTAATATTAGGCTATGGACTCTAGGTAATCTGGATCACAAGATTTTACCAAATAGGGGCGCAATTAACAAGCTGCGTAACATACTAGCCAATAACGTTGGCGGAGGAACAATGGAGTTAGTCTGGGGTCCAGAGCTTTCCTTTACTGAGTCCCACAGTGAAGTGTACAAATTTTTAGGATCTGAAAAATATCAGGCAGTCTTAAACAGTATCTATGCCGGTCTTGGAGTTCCGCCAACTCTTACGGGAATGGCGGGGCAAAGTGGAGGATTTACAAATAACTTTATATCACTAAAGACTCTTGTTGAAAGACTTCAATATGGCCGTGACTTATTAGTTAAGTTCTGGCAACACGAAATTGAACTAGTGAGGAGAGCCATGGGATTCAGGTATCCTGCTCAAATTCACTTTGACCAAATGAGTCTGTCAGATGAAGCCGCTGAAAAGAATCTGCTTATTCAATTAGCTGACAGAGACATCATTAGTCAAGAAACCATATTGGAAAGGTTTAAGGAAATGCCTTCTATCGAAAAAATAAGATTAAAGAGAGAGCTGCAAGAACGCAACAGGGACCAGAACCCAAACAAAGCTGGTCCTTATCACAATCCTCAGCATGATCATGATCTTGAAAAGATTGCCCTACAGCAGGGTGTCATTACACCAGAAGACGTAGATATAGAATCCAGCTTGGACTCTAAAGATATGATTGACAGAAAGTTTCCAAAGCAGCAACCTATGGCCCCCAACAACAAGGCTCCAAAGAAATCCGAGAAGCCTGACGGAGGTAGGCCCAAGTTCTCTGGAGACAAAGAACCCCGAAAGAAAAGGGTTGATAAACCTAAATCCAAACCGGGGGTAGCTGAAATGGTAGTCTGGACAAGTGAGGCATTCGCTAAGATTTCAGAAGTAGTCAATGAAGCTTTCTTGAAAACGCATAACAAAAAGAATTTGAGGCAGCTAACAAAAGCAGACGTATCTAGCTTAGAGCAATTAAAGGTTGATATATTTACCAGTGTCCCCTTACTAGATACCGTTACGGCGGGGAGTATATACAAATCTTTATCGTCTGGACAGAGAGCGCCTTCAGACTTTACGTCTGAGATGAGCAAAAGAAACATCAACACGGATGCTATGAACATCGAATCCTACAGGCAAAATGTAATAGGACTATACATAGAAATGAGATCAAAAGAGCGATAATACACACTATTCGCAATTTTTTAAGAAACTTGTGTATATAATATTAGAGGTAAAATCATGAAAAAAATAAAGATTTTTAATCAGGAGAAGCAAGACGGCCTAGCTGAATCTATAGCTAGTCAGAATTCTCTAGCATATTGTACTCCGGCGTCTGTTCTAGAAAACCCCACGCCTACAACAAGCCCTGAAATAGACAAGCTACTAGCAGCCAGCAACCCCGATCAAATAGACCTATATTATCTTGAATCAGTTTTAGTGTCTACTGGGTGGAATAAAAACGACGATGTTTTTGATCCAGACTCAACTTGGACAGCGAGAGCGACCCCGGAAGATAAGCAGTTCAACTTTATGCACAATGAAAATGACATCATTGGGCATATAACTGGAAGTTACATTATAAATGAAAACGGCGATAAGGTTTCAGCAGACCAAGACGAGCCTCCCAAGAAGTTTGATATTATAACGGAGGCAGTTTTATACAATAGCTGGACTGATCCCGAAAACAGAGAAAGGATGCAGCAAATTATTGCTGAGATAGAGGATGGAAAATGGTTTGTGTCCATGGAGTGTTTGTTTGCTGGATTTGACTATGCCCTTATTGGCCCCGAAGGGAATTCAAAATTAGTAGAAAGAAATGAATCCTCGGCATTTCTAACCAAACACCTTCGTTCATATGGGGGAACAGGAGAATACGAGGGATACAAAATTGGAAGGGCTTTACGTAATATTTCCTTCTCAGGGAAAGGACTTGTGTCTAAACCTGCGAATCCAAGAAGTATAATTTTTAACTCAAGTAAAGCTTTTTATGTAGAAGATGAAGATAAACTCACTAAGTTTTCAATAGGAGATGACCAAATGTCAGATTTAACTCTTTTAGAGAAGCAAGTTGCTGATTTACAAGCTGACCTTGCTAAGGCTAAAGAAGAGAATGAAGCTATGAAGCTTGACATCGAAACGGCGAAAGATAAAGAATTTGCCGCTACGACAGAAGCTTTTGAAGCTGACATCTCAACCAAAAATGAAACCATTGCTGGTTTAGAAGAAACAATTAAGTCGCAGCAAGCAAGTCTGGCTGAGCTAGAGGATTCTCTTGCACAGAAGACTGAAGAGCTTGTTGAAGCAATGAAGACTCTTGACGAGTGGAAGCAGCACGAGAGACAACAAAAGCGACTTGCTAGTCTTATCGAAGCTGGTTTCGAGAACGAAGAAGCCGAAGAATCTCTTGCTCTTTATGAAGCGTTAGATGACGAAGCTTTTGATGGCATTGTTGCTAAATGGAACGACAAAAAGAAGAAGGAGAAAGACGCAGAAGCTAAAAAAGAGGCTGAAGCAACTGAAGACGAAACCACTGCAACTGAAGAAGTTGAAGCGGAAGAAGCAGAAGAAGCCGATGCGACTGAAGAAATGTTTGACGAAGTAGAGTCAACAGAAGCCACTTTGGTCGAAGCAGTCGATTCAGAGGATGAGCTTCAAAGTACTCGCGCCAATGTGGCAGAGTGGATTTCAGAGCACATCCTAAAGACAAGTAACTAACCAAAAAGGAGAACTAAAATGGCTTTAAAAGCAGATAGACATGAACTTCAAACTGACATCAGCTTTTTCTATGGCGCTGCCGTAGCTACTCGCGGCGGAGTTGTATGTCACGACACCACGGCAGGCTCAGGCGCTGCCATGGACCAAGGTGTTAACAAGGTTCGCTACATCGCTACTATCGCTAGTAGCAATGTACCGGTTGGCATCCTACTAAACGATGTTGTTAACAAAGACCTTACCAGAACTCACCTGAACCAACACAAAGACGAGGTTCAGTTGGGTGGCAAAGTTACCGTACTCCGTAAAGGTTGGGTTGTAACCAGTAATATCACTGGAACTCCCTCGGCGGGTGACGTAGCCTACGTTGGCGATGCTGGAACTATTATGAGCACAGCCGCCGATGCTGCATCTTCAGGTGCTTTGGCTATTGGTCGTTTCTTATCATCGAAAGATGAAGACGACTACTGCAAAGTAGAAGTTAACCTTCCCAACCACGGTTACGCTAACTAACAACCCCAACGACAAGGAGATTAAAATGCCTATTAACAATAGACCTAGCGAAGAATTTCTTGCCTTACTTCGCAAGTCAGGTGATTCTGATATCAATGTTGCATCCGCAGCACAGCGTGAATTCGCTAAAGCTTTAGAACTCCCTCTCCGTAAGGGTGTTCTTATGGGAAATATCCTCGGTGATATTTTTGAAACTATTAACGTAGAATCTGGAAGCACTACAGAGTTTCCTCTGGATCTAATTTCTCCGGGCTTGGAAGGCGAACACATTGCCTACACTAACCCCGGTCATGGTAGAATTCCAGAACGAAGCGTCGAAGGTGACTTCGTTATGATCCCGACCTATAGCATTACCTCATCCATCGACTACCTTCTGCGATATGCTCGTGAAGCACGATGGGACATTGTAGCAAGAGCTATGCAGGTCATGGAAGCTGGATTCGTCAAAAAGATGAATGACGATGGTTGGCACACACTATTGGCCGCAGGCGTTGATCGCAACGTTTTGGTCTATGATGCTGATGCCACACGCGGCATGTTTTCAAAGAGACTTGTCTCCTTGATGCAGACCGTCATGCGTCGTAACTCTGGCGGAAACAGCGCGTCTACTGGTCGTGGACGATTGACTGATCTTTACGTCAGCCCAGAGGCACTGGAAGATGTGCGTAACTGGGGTCTAGATCAGATCGACGAAGTTACTCGTCGTGAAATTTACACCGCTAGTGAAGGTGGCGCTCCTATCACGCGCATCTTTGGTGTAAACCTACACGATCTCGACGAACTAGGTGTCGGCCAAGAGTATCAGACGTTCTTTACGGATGATCTATCTGGCGCAGTCCATGGCACTGATGATGAGCTTGTTGTTGGCTTAGACCAATCCAGCAGCGACAGTTTCGTCATGCCAGTGAAAGCCGCTCTGCAAGTCTTTGAAGATCCTGCGCTTCATCGTCAGCAAAGAGCCGGTTTTTACGGCTGGGCAGAACTTGGTTTTGGTGTTCTAGATAATAGACGAGTCATTTTAGGCTCCTTCTAAGCTGGAACCCTAACCACACCTACGAAGGGCCACCTCTAGATATTCTGGGGGTGGCTCTTTTTTATGTGTATATACTAGTAGAGAATATTCTTTGATAGGATTATTATAACAGGAGGAAGAAATGGCTGCTCTTTCCGATTATATGGAATCTGGCCTTTTACACTATGTATTCAAGGGTCAAGCGTTCCCACAGCCCGCAAGTATATGCATTGCGCTTACTAGCGGTGTACCATTAGATTCAGAAACTGGTACAACTATTCTGGAATTACCAACTGGCGTAGATGGAGCTACTAATTATAACAGGGTAGACCTTGGCAATCCAGTCTCAGTAGGTAATACTAAATGGTCTTACCGCGATGAAGATCACGCGGCAGGAAGCGGTATGATAAGAAATAGTGGGCAAATCATTTTTAATACCGCCTTAACTGACTGGGGGTGGGTGTCTGGAATTGCTATTACTGACAACCCAACAGTTGGCGAAGGTAACTTACTAATGCATGCTCAGCTTACAAACCCAAGGATTATTTACACAGGAGACAATGTTAAGTTCGACATTGAAACTCTAGAAATAAGCTTCAAGTAGGGTAAATAAAATGCAGGTAGGCAAGTCGCAATTAATAGACAATATTAAAAGCGAGATTGTCGATAACTCTACGGGCCAGATATCGCCCCGTGATGTTAGGCACAATCTTGTTGATATTATTGATTCTGTCCACTTATTCACTGCGGACAGTGATCTAAATGCTTTAAATTTTGCAACACCCGATGTGCGAACCACTAGGGCTGGCTCAAAAACATTAAGCAAACTACATCTACAAAATTATAGCAGTATAGATAACTCTGCATTTGGTTACTCAGCTCTTGCTGAAAACTATAATGGCCAGAGAAATACAGCCATTGGCTCTCATGCAATGGGCTGTAATCTATACGGGTCTAGCAATACAGCTCTAGGTTTTAACACCCTAGCTGGTAACGTCTTTGGTTCTGGCAATGTCGCTGTTGGAAACTTCGCCATCCAAACCAACAAGCACGGCGATTTCAATATCGCTATTGGACATGGTGCTGGATACTACATAGGTGAAAACTCAAGCTACAAATTCTATGTAGGGAGCCACCCAGTAGATGAAGATGTTACGTGTAGTAACACTACGGGTTCTGGCCTAACACCCTTGATGCACGGAGATTTACAAAATCTCAAATTAGGGGTTGGGGTAAAGATTCTTCATGACCATGGTTCTTTACAGGTCGCTGGAGACATATCCCCGTCAGGCGACTGCACAAGCAACCTAGGGCACTCTTCTTACAGGTTTAACAATCTATACCTGTGTGATTCTATTAATGATCTAACCAGCTTTTCTGGTGGATACGTTGGCTTTGGAGGTCACGCCGTACCAAAAGTCACGGACACTCACAACCTTGGTAGCGAAGACCTTAAGTGGAACACTGGCTACTTCAATAACATTAGGGTGAGTGGAACGGCAGACGTTACCACTTATAACTATAAAGAGATTAACAGTTGCCTTTACGAGTGCAGAACACTATTCTTGGCGACCAGTGGTGACATATGTGATTCTGGCGCAGGCCCCTGCGGATACCTTAACGACGAACAGGTTGAACGCGGTGGATTTATTTTACAATCTTCAGGTGCTGACTATAGGCGAGATTACGAGTTTATATACCAAGCTCCCGACACAAACTTCAAATGCCTAGAGCAAGACACCCCCTATTCCCGCTCTTCTTGGAATAGTAATATTAGCCTTGTTGTAAATGATGGCAGTCACGTACAGACAGACAGGCTTTTAGGTAGAAATAATCTTTCAGTCCTTAATACCAATTGTTGTTATGGTATGTTTATCCAGAAGGATACTCCGGGTATCAGGACTGATGCATCTGGCGTGGACGAAAGACAAGTCATTTCTGTAGATGCTACCAGTGGAACATTTACGGTTAGCTTTGACGGCCAAACTACAGAAGCGCTACCTTATAATATTACACCCGAAGCAATGCAGATTGCCCTAGAAGCACTATCTTCCATAGGCTCCGGCAACGTTACTGTGTTTGGAGGCTCTCCCAGCAATTTAGGTGTTAGGTATTGGGATATTAGGTTTACAGGAACCCTGAAAGAAACCAACCTAGCCCAGATGACTACAGATTGTTCCAGCCTAAGTAAAACAACAGACGATATTACTATTACACGAACAATTCCGGGACAAAACCACAAAATCAGAGTTATCACAGACTGCACTGAGGGCGAGTGGAGACTGATAAAACCTCGGCCTATTGGAGCTGGCGGCGTACCGGGGGTGGATAGATATTCCCTTGCAATCCCTTGTGGGGCTACAACCACACAAGTTAGGGATGCCATAACGGGGAGTCAGCTCTTTGGCTATGATGATACAAACATCACCGTTACCTACTCAACAGGCATAACACTAACAGCTACTCAAAAAGCTTATGATATAGAATTCGTTGGAAACAAAGCGAAGCAAGATCAATCAGCAGGCGCTGACGGCGATTTTGAATTTGATTCGTACACCCTTACCGGCGGCGGGGAATGCTATACCATTGGTGGTGATGACGAAATACAAATAGTGACCATCACCGCAACGGGTGGCACATTCAGACTAGAAGCGGGATTCCGCACCACAGAAGACAACTGTCGATATCCATCCGTTCCATACTTCGCCAATCTCAATCCTGTTATTAGCCGAAGTGCCGCTATACCCTTTGACGCTACAGCACAACAGGTTAAAGACGCTCTCATTGCGGGGATATGTAACGAGACCAATGTCGCACTTTCACCGGCTACTGACGGCTTTAAGTTCACTCAAGAAAAATGTGAAGGCACCTCTCTCGTAAGAGCTTTTGGTCATTATACAGCAGCTAATATAGACGATATTAGTGTCACTAAAATGGGCAGCCAACAGTGGCAGATAGAGTGGAATGGTGGAATCTTTGCGGGTAAAAACTGGACAAAGCTACAGGTAAATACGAATGGATTAGTTGGTGGTGGATCAACCGGCCAAAACCCAGCTTATCATATGGTTCGCCACCACTCCGCAGCAGATGGATTCAGTAAAGCTACCATCGGAGGTTTTGGAGAGTTTGGCTCTAAACCAGAAAAGTGGTATTCAGATAAGCGATTCAAGATCAAGTTCCCGCTGACCAAGAAGACTGATACAAATGACGGGATTACTGGAACTGCGGGCAATGTTTTTTGTACAACTGACTGGCTAACCCTAGGGATGACTTATTCCGAGATCATCCAAGCGATGAACAAGGCCATCAAGGACACTCTGGGCGAACAAGTGGGGTACTTCTTCCCTTACATGCATGTTGAACCAGCACTTAACGAAGTTCCATTTGGCGATGAAACTGGACGCTACGGACAAGTCACCAACAATGGCCGTGGCAGGATGGGTAAGAACTGGCTAGTTAATTGTTACAACAGCGCCGCGCCTGTAGACATACCATTTATATTTGCTCCCGCTACCTATGACTGGCGATATAACGCCTCTCTGAGAACTCCTCAGTTTTTATGTACCATAACTGGCAAAGGGAGTAGTCACTCCTCATACGCAGCTAATCTCGGAATGCCTATATACTTCAATTCCGGTTGGAGGTTTGACAGAACTGACGACAAGTACACTTGGGGTGCCATGTACACCTGCGAGGATTTATCAACTTCCGAAATAATCACAGATCCAAACGATGATTCTACTGTTCAAGATAGGATTTCGAGAGCTGTATTAATTACATCAGACTCCCATGATACATATGGCGATATAATACCCCTGACTGCTGTAGACCCAGCTCGCTTTAGAAAATCAGAAGTGAAGAATAAAGGAGAATGGCTGGACAGAACGGCTTATCATGCGTCGGATGATCCCTACCAAGACGGCATGCGTTGGTCTGAAGCGTATCGGACTTACAACACTTACGTTGATGAGCAGGCCCTTTTAACTTGCGGCCTTGCCAGCCTGACTGGCGAAGAAACTCGCATGGTTCCCAATGCCAGCACTTCTTTTGATCCTGATATAGTTCCAACCACTTGGAGTTGGTTCCAACAACAGAGGGAGTTTCGGGGCGATCAAGTTATTGATCAGATATCCCGACTGTGGGGTATAGACGACAAAATGCTTCTAGTCGTCGCTAAGCCCAAAGACACTGAAAAAGATACCGACAGCGGCGGGAACGGTCCAAATTTGGATGTTAATTGCAACAACTACGCAAACATCAATGGCTTTTTCCCTCCAGAACATATTCAAACTCCATACCACTGCTATTCGACACATGGAAGCGCTTTAGCCGGAGAAGTCTGGAAAACTGGTCCTAGCACTACGGAGGAGGCGGTTGAGGGAGAGTATCTAAATTCTCCAGAGGGTCATGGTAGGTTACAAGTACTGGCTGATGATACATCCATACCACCAATCCCCATCAGCCAGATGATGACGGTGAAACAGCTTCAAGATAAAATTGATAGCGTCTGGGGTGCCGGAAAAATTAAGGTCCACAGAGCTACAGATTGTATAAGACTCGGCGATACGCCGCATTACCCACTACGATTAGCCCCCGGAGTTATACTTGACCTCCCCCGATCTATTGATCCTCCCGTCAGAAGTGAATATAACGCATGGGCATCCCGCCAGCGGGGCGGCGATATACCTTGGGAACAAGGCATGACAACTGACTCTTCAGATAATGATGGGTGGGCTGATTCCTCCATCCTCTATGGCGGCGTTATCTTTGAAATACTAGAGGAGGATTGGCATGATTACATCATCAGTAGTGCGTCCTTATCCATGGCTGCGCAGGTAAAAGTCAGCGATGACGGTTATGGCCCAGATGAGGGAGATCATATTGATCTAGCCCATATGAGCATGGACTGGAATCAATGCCAGTTTAGGCACTACTCCCATCAGCGAGGCCTCTTGTATTGGCGAAACCCCAAGGCTTCCACCAATTTCAATATGTACGCCATAAATGAGTATTGGTGCAGAGACCTAGCCGCCAAGAAGACCACCAGAGATCAAATACACACCCTCGGCAGCATTTGGAGTCAACACCCAACGGCGCTTTATGGAAGCGAAAGGGGCTTTGGCCACACCTTCACAAGTAAGATATGGAAAAAGATAGACGGCGATACTGTTACCACACCAGCAGATGGCAAGGTTGAGGTCAGCGTAGAGGGTGGCGGAGGTCAAGAGCGGTGCGACAACGGAAGTATAGTCCTCCTACAAAGAGGCGCTCCAGACCAGTCTGAAATTAGAATCATTCCCGGAGTAAACGGAACACCCTCCTGTGAAGTAACAACCATTGAGAATGGATCTAATATACTAACTGAAGTTGGCTGTGCCAATGTTACGTATTTCACAGAAGAGAGCAATATTAAGCCGAACCCGCTCACTGAAGACGGCAAGCTTACAAATATCTCAGATGTAAACTTTTTGGCATCTTCTGGTGATTCAAACTACGCTATCACATATGCCGGTCTTGAAAGTGACATGACCGTTGGTCACCACATGGTTTCCCAAACGGCACGGTCTCCCAAGCAGCAAACACAGGGTAAGGATAATGTCCTAGGTTTCCATATAGACTACAAAGACGAAAACAGAACATTAGATCATCAGGCAGGCGGTCAAGAAAAGGATAGACTTTTCATATCTGCCTATGATGACACCATTGCTTCTCGTGGCGCATTAACACTCATGCGTAATCCCGGCATTGGCTTTGTGGGTATTAATGATATCTCAGAGTCAGCAGAGATAATATTACCTGAGACCATTTTCAACATCCAAAGTACTGGCAATGCGATTGCTAGAGTGGCATCTCTAGATTCAAGTTATAAAGCCTCCGTTCAAATCCTAAACCCATCCAACAAAGAGCAACACGGATTTGAAATTGAGTACTCTCATTCTACCGCAAGGGTAGATATGTCAGTGTTTGATAACTACAACAAGAAGAGTGTTATCTCCATAGACAGAGCCAGTAAAAACATTGGTCTGCATACGATAGAACCTAATGAAGTACTAACTATTTCTAGCGGTGTCACTAATAGTGCTACCATTAGTATTGAAGAACAACTAGAAGATCCTTCAGTCAGCTCCCAGTATGGAAAGGTTTATGTCAAACCTAAAAACCTCACCAGCCAAAGTCAGTCGCTGTACTTCAAGGACGACGAGGGTAATGTATTTGATCTAATCTTCAATGCAGAGGAAGATAAGAGTCTAGTCTACACAGACGCCAACTGCAACACATACGCTGGAGATACTCCAGATTCCCGTGGGGACATTCTACCAGAGCAAGAACACAATACCGCCGTTGGATGTAAAGCCCTGTACGATGTAACCACCGGGGATTACAACACCGCTGTTGGATCGCATGCTGGACAGAATGTCACAACTGGAAGCAATAGTGTGTTCTTCGGGTACAATGCTGGTGGTGCAATGCTCACCGGAACCAACAACGTCCTTCTTGGTGACGTGTTTCACACCTCGACATCAAGCGACCTTAGCCACAGTATCCTGATTGGTAACGGAAATCTTGGTGGTGGATCTTCTCCCGTTAGTGATTACACCTTCCTACTTGGGGATACCGCAGAGAATATTCTTCTCAGAGGAACCCTAGGCCCCAACTTTGAAGATAGGCACCTGTATATTAGCCAAGGGTCTAAGCTCTCACTGGAGTCTATAGACAAAACGGACCTCTTGACGCTAAGCCAAGGAAACTCCGGTCATGATACTTATATCGAGAAGAAGGATACCGCTGGTAACACATACCCAGAGGGTAAAGTATCCTTTGTCTTTACCGGAGATTCAACTCATCCGTTACTTACACTGAGCCACAAAGAAGCCCCATATGACGAATGTGGCAACTGGACCCCAGAGGGAGAGAGAACTAAACCATTTGCGGAACTTAAGGGTGACATGTTCCTCTCTGGAGGAATACACTTCTGCGACGGATCTCAGATGTCCAGCAGTAGCGGCATACTTTATACCGGCGGTATTGGTATAAACAGTACCCTTAATACGACCACTGGCAAAACCGACATTAACCTAGACATAAACAAACTCTCTGTTTCATCTAGCCTGTCTAGCCTCAATTCGTATGTGGCCATCAGTACTGACGGCACTGTCGAGAAAACCAACATTGATGCTATCGGAACATTGATTGATGCCGGTAGACCAAGAATTATGGATTGCGACGGGGGAGCTGGACAGAACCACGTATTTACAAATACAAGCACCATTGATTCCACAACTTGTGGAGCAACATTCATCGGATACAGATCTGGCGATAAAGCGGCCAACTGTGATTATACCAACTTCCTTGGGTACGAAGCTGGCTCCCATGAAAGCAGCACCCCAGCAAATGCCGTGAGCAGCTCAGCCTACTCTGTATTTATTGGAGAGAGAGCTGGATGGGAAGTCAGCAGCGCAGATCACTCTATCTTCATCGGTCACAGATCAGGGTATCAAGCGGACAGCTCAAGACTGGCAATATTTATTGGTGACTCAGCGGGTAAGAATGCCAGTAGTCCAAGATCTGTAGGTATTGGCGACAACGCCCTTGAAGGCGTGACCGGCTCAGAGAATATCGAAATCACAGCCGGAACCGGGGGAAGCAACAGAATCATAGGGAATGGAGCCACTGTTAGTAGCAAGCTTGCTATCGGCACATGTATTGCCGGTGACATGTCCACCAAGAAGGTCTCCATTGGTAATGCCAGCTTAACGCCAGACGCGGTATTGGAAGTTAAAGCCAACGCCACTACAGACACAAGATTGCAAGAATGGAAGGACGAAGCCGGAAACGTTGTTGCATATCTCACCAGAACTGGAGATTTGTTTATAGACGGTACAGTCTCTTCATTCTAATACGTAAAGGGAGCCATAGATAATGTCTCTAGTTTTAAAAGATAGGGTTCATGAAACCACCAACACTACAGGCACAGCGGATGTTGTTCTAGCTGGAGCCGTGGAAGGATTTCAAACCTTCTTGGCTGGTGTTGGAGATGGTAACACCACCTATTATACCATAAAGAATTCCACACAGTGGGAAGTAGGCAAGGGAACCTACACACAATCTACGAACACTCTTAGTAGAGATACCGTTCTAGCTAGCAGCAATAGTGGCTCCAAAATTTCTATGTCCGGTGGATCGGATATATTTGTAACTTACCCTGCCGACAAGTCAGTCTTTATTGACACTGATGGATACCTAACCGCCCAAAGCTTGACCGGCATTAAGTTTGCAGATGGTAGCACACAAACGTATGCCACCCACCTCACGGGAACAGGCTCTTCAGGAGTAGTGCCGTACTGGACTAGTAGCACAGGTTTTGGTTATGATTCCAACCTATCGTGGAACTCAGCCCACACACAGCTAACCAATAAGAAACTCACTAAGCTATCCCCAAGCACAGGTCTTCCCTTAGCTCTTTCACGAGGCTCTGCCGGTAATGTATTTCATGGATATGTAGACAATGATGGCAAAGCCATAGGCCTACACTTAACAGACGCAGCTAGCCCAACTTGGACCCTTGGTTTAAAAAATATATCTGACGCTGACACAGTAGTCCCAAGTCAGGAGTATGCATACGGCGGGAATAGCTCTGTTGGTATGTATGCGGCTTCAGACTCAGCCTTTATAATGAACTACAGTAATGGCTTCTGGGTTAGACACAAGGGGATGGATCTAGTAAATGCAGGTAAAACCGCTGGCTTTGTGTTAAGCAATCAAGTGGCGGCCTCAGTTGGTATGCAAATTAAATCTGCTATAGGGCAATCTGCCAATATTCAAGAATGGCAAACAAGCGTTGGCACGGTTCTGACAGCTATTGATAAAACTGGAGCCGTTGTATTTAATACTCAGATTGCTAAAGATGATGCCCCTAACTCATCATTCTTCTACGAGTCAGCTAGTGGAACTCTTGCCTTTAAAAATAGTGTCGGGTCTACAAGTTACTGGGGCGGAGGAGGCGGAGGAGGGGTTGTCTATACCGCTGGTAGTGGCCTTAATCTAAATGGAGACGAGTTTGATGCAATCACCGCAACCACTTCTGTCGCTGGTATCACCACTCTAAGTAATACCATTAATTCAGATCAAGATAAAGCCCTGACACCTAAAGCTGTCAAAGATGCTGGCTTTATAGCCTCCGAAACATGGCCTTATGCCTCCGGTTCAGTTGTGTCGGGAGTTGCCTTTTCAGCTTATACTGGCACTGGCGATATCTTTATAGACGAATATATTAAACATACTGGTGACACCAACACATACATCAGGTTCCGAGGGGACCAGATGGACTTTGTGGCTGGCAATGTAACAATGCTCACACTGGACGAAACCACCAATGATAAAGTTAAGATCAATGATGGTGGTAATGATATTGACTTTCAGGTTGAAGGCAAGAATGACTCAAATCTCATAAGAACAGATGCTGCAAATGACAGAGTGGGTATTGGTACAGATACCCCTGCTTATAAATTAGACGTTACCGGAACGGATGCGTGGATTCGATCTACTGG
>VTLG01000891.1_pt1 | contig 26476 bp, 38 predicted proteins | sample 4694571 | NCBI WGS metagenome assembly VTLG01 (sample SAMN12604809, study PRJNA352737) | marine metagenome | biome: ENVO:00000447; feature: ENVO:00000209|ENVO:00000569|ENVO:01000036; material: ENVO:00002151; isolation source: viral sequences binned using virsorter ...
CCAGTTCTTTGTATCCCAGAATAGGCTGCTATCTCCGCGATGCGGTTTGATGTGGTCTACCACGTTGGCCGCCGTAGTCCTGCCGCGTGCCTTGCATGCAACACACAGCGGGTGCCTTGCCAGCCAAGTCTCACGTGCCTTACGCCAGCGCCGATTGTACCCTCTAGCGTTCGAGTTACCCCGTCTTTGGTTGTAGTCTAGGGGGGTACCCTCAGGGGTAGTCCATGTCTTTTTAATGCGTCGCGTGGTAGTGCAGGTACATTCACGCTTCATGCAATAAGCACATAATCCCATAGCATCACCCAGTAATACCCAGTATATAACCCAGCTCAGCCCCCCAAAACCCACCGGAGCCCACCAAAGCCCACCTAACATAAAGTAGCGACGGCCGGCCGAGGGGTTAGGTAAGAGACAACCGGCCGCCGCTAGAGGGGATAGTTAGATTATACAATTCGCGTAGAACCGTAAACGCTTGGTAATTAGAATTAAAACATCTAATGCGAAAGGGTGACTAATGGCTAATGTTCTTGTGATTGGTGATACTCACGCTCCCGCTATGCGTGATGACTACATAGATTTTCTTAGGGATATAAACGCGGCTTGGAAGTGTAAACAAGTAGTACATATAGGCGATGTGGTTGACTGGTCAGCGATTAGTTACCATGAGAAAGAACCCTCGGCACCGTCTGCGCTGGCTGAATATGAGCAAGCAAAACGCCAAGTAAGCGCACTATATAAGGCGTTCCCTAATGCGGTCGTTATGACCGGTAACCATGATAGCCTGCCCAAACGTAAAGCCGTTACTATAGGCATACCGCCGCAGCTATTGCGTAACTATGGTGACGTCTGGAATACTCCAAACTGGGATTGGCGGCCACGCTTTAGCACATACGCTGTAGACGGTGTTTTTTATGCTCATGGGGATCGTGGTAAGGGCGGACAAGGTGCAGCCCTCAAGAACGCCAAAGAACACTTTGCAAGCTGGGTGCAGGGACATTTGCACGGTCAGGCCGGCGTTAACTATTACGCTAATGAGCACCAATTGATTTTTGGTCTATCTGTGGGCTGTGGCGTTGATGTAGATACCCTAGCAATGAGCTATGGCCGAAAGTTTAACCAAAAACCGATTGTCGGCTGTGGCGTCGTAATCGACGGTAAACACGCCGTTTTTGAGGCTATGAGCCTATAGCCTTAAACGCTGGACAAAATTAAATATTTTTGTCCATTTCCAGAATAGGTTACTAATTCTGGAAATGGTAACCAATAGTAACCAAAGGTTTTATAAGTAAATAAAGCGGTTTTATGGCTTTGGTAACTAATTGTTACCAGAATTGGTAACCTGTAACTCTGGAAATAAACATTTCTGTCCAGCGTTATTTAGCCCTTCTGATGGCCTCATTAAGATAATCTCTAGCCTTTTCCAAGTCTTCTAAATAGTCGCCCTTTTTGCCGGCTCTGCATACGTACTTAATCACGTTACCAAGCCAAAAACAAAGCCGCCAAGCGTCGATAACGTCCCACGGTTGTATTTGCTGGTCGTAATGAGTCGGAGGGTCATTTCGTTTCATTCATTCGATCCCATGCAGAAGCCAAGTCTAAATCGTTACCGAATCCTACATAAATTAGCTGACCACAACTGCAACCAATCCACGCGCCAGAATGGCTATAACCCCTTTTTGGTTGCTTTCCGCAGTTGTGACACGGCAACAAGTCTTTCGTACTATGCCGGCTGGGTAGGCTGTTATTAATCTTTCTGAATATTTGTAAAATCGCCGTTTTCATAAATCCCCCTCAGAATCTCATATAGGCTTGGTAAATCTTGTAAGTAAATAACGGCTAACCAGTCTTCCCCGTTGCTTCTGGTTAGCACTAGCGGCGTGTCTGTAGCCCTTGCATCTTCTACGGCCTGAGCCATCCAGCTATATAGTGTTTTCGTCCCTGCTTCCCGCCGTTTTACTTCTACGTGCAATTTATCAACGCCGATTATGTCGGCATCGTTATTCTTGCCGCAAAATTGCTGTGACCGTCTCCAAGTCGTGCCGGCTAAAACCTTTTCCATTTCGCGGCACGCTTCTAACTCGCCCCGCTTCCCCTTTTGTCTGCTGTTAGTCATAACCCACACCCGCCCTCGCACTCTAAATCAAACAGGTTCATTTGGTCTTCGTCTAGATTACATTCTTCTAACGGTTTGCAGCTTCTGTGCAAGTAAATTAAATTACTGGTGTTTCGCTGATAAACTACGTCGGTTCTTAGTGCTTCGTCAATTTCAACAGCTCTTTGCCAATCAGGGCCGCCGGCCTTTTTCAGCCTTAACCATTCACGGTTGCTTTTGTAGGGACAATAAACGCAAGCGCTACGCGGCACCTCATGCGGAACCCTGTTCTCCAAATAATTTATACAATCCTGCCGCGTCATTCTATCTTCGATCAACGGAAAACGCACATCTTGCCAACCACGATGGTTAAATCTACCTCTAGCCCTAGCCGCCCTGCCGGCTTCATCCATGCTAAACCCGACATACTGCCAAACTTTAACATCCTTGGGGACGCGCTGCCGTGGCTTGAGCCCTAGTATCTCGCGCCTAATAGTTTTTTCTACAACGCTTATTTTATATTCTGAAGTACATTGCCTTCTTAATTGGCCTACGCCTTTGTCGGTCGCTGTAAACGCTGGGATACTAATAAATTTATGTCCGGTAGAATTATTGCCGTTTAGAATGTCATCACCTAAACAACCTTTTGACCTAATAAGTATTTCACACCCCCCTTGACCCTGTAACCATTCGAGATGATCCATAACGGCTATAGGCTCATCACCTACATCGGCAAAGATGCAATAATCAAACTTAACGTCTAAATCACCGTCCAAATCCATGAGATATAATGCCGTTGATTGCACCCCAGCGCCTAAGCTCAATATGTGTATTTCTTTAGTCATATTTCGACGCCCTCGCCCTCGCTTCTATCTCGCTAATAACCTTTTCGGCATAACCATACTTAAAAACATCCTGCACGGCAAACGCTCTAAAATAAATGATTAGTTCAGCCCCGATTTTATACCACTCGTGGCGCCAATTCTCAATTTCCGGCAATTTCAACCGGCATGATACGCCTAACGCTTTTAGGTCTTTGGATAGTGTCTCATAGTGTATTACTTTGACCGGATCGTGAAAGCTAACCCAGTCAGCTATAGTCTCGCTATAGTGCCAATCGAGCCGCGCCAAATTTCCTATAAACTCAGCAAACGTGTAGGGCTTTGAATTAATCACCTTTTCGCGGTGTTGGTTGTATTCTTCAAACAACGCTAGCGCCCTCGTGAACGGGTTACGTACTATCAACGCCCTGTCATAGCTTAGCCAGCGGTCAGGGATTCGGCTTGTGTGTTCATCTACCCATTGATTTGCATTGGTGCCAAGTACCCATAAGGCACCGCGTTTAGAACAAACGGCCCTGTGAATTGCTTCCGCCTCTACCCCTGTTGGCGTCAGGATAATCAGATTTTCATTTTCTAGGACTATCAACCTTCGCCCGCTTCCGGCGTCCTGCCGTGATGAGGTGAACCAAAAACCGCACTAAGCCTACTTGCTCAAATCCCTGAGAATCTAGCGCCTTGTCTAGCTTCGCTAGTGCGTCAACGTTATTCGTAATAATCCTAACCCGCTTATTCTCGCTGGGTTTAACGTACCTTGCTCGCATACTCTTGTAATTCCTTTTGTAGGCTGTTTACTGTGTCTGTGTGTCCAGCTTTCCGAGCCGCTTCTAGGCGTTTCACTAAATCGTGTATCTCGGCCCGTTCGCGTTCGCCTGCTTTCCATGCTTTCGCCGGCTGGGGGTTGTCTCTAACTTCTGGCGTTAAGTCGCCTAGCCCTTTCCAGCCTGAAGCTATGGCTCTGTTAATCTTCAATTGTATATCGGCGTCCGTTAAACCGTCTAATGAATTCTCTAGGGCCTGCTTCTGTTGGTCAGTGTACGTCTTGCCCTTGTACTCGCTCCACTTTTCAAGCGTTGCTTTTCTTTTTTCACTACCCGAAAAAACAAACCCCTCTTTTCTTGTTTTCTTGTTGTCTTGTTTTCTTCTTCTGTATGCAGCCGGCTGTGCAGTTGGTAACTCAATTGGCGTATTAGTTGGTTGTGCAGGTGGTTTGTAACTTTCGCCGTCAGTGTGTTGGTAACTACTGTAATTACAAACACTTACGACTGTAAACCGTGTGTTACTTCGTGTGTAAATTTGTTGCATCTTCGTTAACCGCCTAAAATGCGCTCTTACCGTGTTCGGTGTGCAGTTCAGCGCCAGTGCTGCGCGGTTGTAACTGGTCGCAAACTCGCCCGTTTTTAGCTGGGTTCCGTCGTTCAGGATCACCGGCTTAAAATTCGCCCGGCACAATATCCACAGCCACGTTTTTAATAATCGCGCATCTTCAAACGCTTCTGACTCTAACAGCCTACGGTGTAGCTTTATAAATCCTTGCATCTCTCACCCCTCCAAATAATAAAGGCTCACCGCCGAACAACCCCTGCGGTGAGCCTTAACCCAGTTAGCCAACCGTCGAGAGTTTGCGGTTGGCTTTATGTTTCTTATCGTCTGATACGTCGCGTAAGATTAACGAAAGCGCGATTTTGCTAATGTTTAGCTGGTCCTGATATGTTTCCAGCTGCGCCCGTGTGGCTAATTCTGTGAACTTGTTAGCCTTTTTAAATCGGCTATCTTGCAGAATCTTATTAATTATATCTAGACCGTGGGCCACGTTATTTAGTGCGATCCGTGCCGCTTCGGCTATGCTTTCTTGTTCGTTTTCGCTTATCATTTTTCGACCTTAAATATTGAATAAAACAATAGGTGCCAAGTATCAAAACAACCGGCCTGCACGGCAGCATTAGCGCTATAGTGACTATGGCCGCTATCTCGTGTCTATGTTTCATAAAACCCCGCTGAGTACACCCCCAGCGGGGTTACGCGCTAGAACTCCCATTACCAGCACTAACCCTTAGAAAGGTATATCGTCGCCGTCTGATTCGTCGTCTACGGCGTTGTAAAACCCTTTAGCCTTTGCCTGTAGCTTAGATTTGGAATGAGTCATATTATCTAACTCAACTGCCGACAATTGCCGTTTCTTTTTTTTTGGCGATTCATCGGCCATGAACTTCCTAACAGTGTTACGTTCGTTCCAAATACCCAAAATACATTTGCCAGCGGCTCCCGTGCAATCGTCGGGCGTTACTTCGCCAGCTTCCCATTGTTCATCGAGACCGACGGCATTGCAAAACTGCTCTAAACGCCATAGCTTCTTTTTAGGATAGCCTACCCACGTGTTTATTCTTATCGTCCCGTCATCGTGAAATACACGCAACGAAAGTTTGATTTGTTGGTGTTCGCCTTCGTCGTCCTCAAATACTGTGTTTTCAGCGTCAATAACCTCAAAATCGTATTCGCCTTCCTTTAGTATTTTGCGTTCTTGTTCGCCAACGTCTTTAGGGTCAAATTGCATTTGTACTGCACCTTGTAAAAATTAAGAATCTCTACGAGCGACCGGCGGCCTACTCTTAATTTGAATTGTTTATAAATCTTCCGGTCTATCTGGGATAACGTTAACCCCTGTAAATACATAGGATCGACAGCCACCCAGTCAGCTACTTTGAGTTTGGCTTTCAAATTGCGACTAACTGGAACCATTGCCCGCCAGCCTTTCTTCACAATATGCCAAGCACTTGTCTACAATGTCAGCCGGTAAAAGGTCGAGCGAATCAACGCCGCCCTTTTTCAGCCACTTGTTAACGGTGCTTTGACCGATGCCAGCTTCGCGGGCTTTCGCTTCTAGCTCGTTGACCTGTTGCTCACTTGCTACGCTAACGGTGACGACAGGATCGGCGGTTATATGCTCTACACCGTAACGCTCGGCGAATTCGTCAAACTCAAACGGGAACCGTTCGCCCTCTTCAAATCCCTCAAGCCGGCTTTTTCTGATGCGACCTTTGCGGCTCTTACCCTGCTTTAATACCTCTATCCACAGGTCTAGTTCATGGTCTAGCTTTTTCATGCCATCAAACGTCGTATCAGTAACCTCGCCTTTTTCCCATTTGTCGGCTGGATGACAAATGAGAATGACGTTCATATCCAGCTTATCCAGCCAGTGCAGCAATTTTCGCGTTGGCTTGTTAGCTTCTTTCTTATCGGCTCCAAAGTCGTTACCGACGCGGGCTTCGGCTTCGTAGCACGCTATATTGTATAGCTTACTGAATGAGTCAATTACCACGGTTTTATATTGATGCTCAACCGTTGCCAGCGTTATCACTTCTTCGGTTACCGTCGCTAAGTCTTGCGATCCCTCGGCAGTGCCAAAGTAAGCGCCGCCGGACTTTTCTAGCTTCTTAGCGTAATGGCTACGCTCGGCGGAGCCTTCAACGTCTATGTAGTAAACGCTGGGGAAGTCTAAGCTGAACCACGTTTTACCGACGCCAGCCCCCCCGCTAATGATAATTTTAGCCCGTTGGCTACCACGCGCCGCTGGCGCTACTGCTTTTAGTTGCCTTGTCATTGTATCCCCTCTTTAAAGGTTTCTAGTCTAACAGCCCGTCGAGCGGGTGCTGTTCTTCGTCAGTTTGCATTAGCCCAATGGCTAGTAAGTTAGCGTCTACCGGTATTCTATCGGCCGGCAGGTTTAGAACCATCGGCCGCAATTCGTAAACGTCGGCCTTGCGTTTAATATGCTCGGCGGCTGCCCCGCCATAGATAAAGCATTGTTTCCCGTCGTACCTAACCAGCACGTGTACGTCTATTCCCGGGTTTGTGTGAACATAATAAAAGCTAGTTCTAATCCCCTCTCTTGCTTCGTCGAAGTCTTTGCCGGCATAAATGGCATGTATAACTACCTGTAAAAGCTGGCCCGTACCGCGTGCCTCACAAGTAAAAAAGCCGTCTTCATCGTCGCGCCATTCGTGCCATAGGCGATTGCGAACGCAATACTCACTAAACGCCCAGTCGCACATTAACTGGATCACTTCGCGCTCGTACTCTAGCTCGTAATACGTGGAGTTAGCCTCGGCGACTATTTTACCGTTCTCTTTAACCTCTTCCGGTATTTGTATTACTGCTACACTCATGTTTTCATAATTCATAATATTAAATCTCTACTTTTAATTTTAATCCAACGGCCTCGGCCATTGCTTGTAAGGTTTGTAATTTGGGCGTTCGCTCGCCTTTAATGATCCGGTGCCAACCGCTTCTCGATAACCCAGCCTTGGCTGCTGCTTCAGCAACCGACAAGCCGAGCCGCTCCCTACTCTGTTCTATCTTGTTAATCATCTACCCCATCCCATACCGGTCTAACACTGGGCAAAGTGTTTCAACCGGTAACATTGCAACCCCACCTGCTGCCCGTTCTTCTAGTTCTTTGATTGCGTCTCGCTTCCAGCTATGCCCACAATCCGCGAGGCAATACCTCTCACATAAACACTGCGCCTGAGATTCTTCCCAATACGATCCCTCCGGCAGCCATAGTGACCAGACTTCGCCATCGTCGTCCAGCTCGCATTTGTATAGCTCGCATAATCTGTTTAATCGGTCTGCAATTTTCATCGTTTCAACTTTCAATTAAAGGTTTGTAAAAACTCATTGTACCATAACTGTTGCCAGCTGTCAACCCCTAGTTAACATGCCGCCCCGAAGGGCGGCGGGGTTTGTTACCAGTTCAACGTAAACGGTGAACACCAACCGTTAGCCTCTTCGACCTCATCCATTGTTTTCTCTATTGCTGCCGCCTCTTCCGGCGACCAATGATGACTGTGTAAAAGGATCTCCGTTGACCAATCGTAATTTCTAACGCTTACCTCTCCGCGAGGATCATATCCGAGCTTTTTGATTGTTCGTCGTAATTTAGCGGCTGCTTGGTTTGCTGTAATCATTTGTTTTAACTTTCTAAATTAAAGGTTTGAATGTTTAACTCTGATACGTATATCATCGACTATCTGTTGCCAGTTGTCAACAATAATCCGATAAAGAAAACACGAATATTAAAAAAATACCCGTGTTTATTTTGTGAGTAAATGCCAGACCAAAGAACCAACCGCTCCGGCTAACGCTGTAACCGTGCTACGGGCTAACCATTTATTAGAATCTTCCATCTTGGCTATACGTTCCTCAGCTAACGCCTGCCGCGTTCCTAGCGGGGGCTGGCCGTTACCCTCGTGTAGCTTACAAATAGGCTCTAGACGCGCTGTGAGGCGTTCTAACAGTAGCTTTATTTCGGTTATGTCTTCTTGCATAGTAAAAGTCGCCGGCGGGCGGACCGAAACCCACGCCGCCGGCTTCCCTTCGGAGGATCGTTATATTTTGCTACTGCCGTATTCTTCTGACGTAATCCAAGCATTTAGGTTGGTGCTAGCTCCAGCACTAGCTACAGTTAAGCGTACGCTGCACGGATTGAGGTTAAAATTAAACGCTCCGTCATCGGTTAGCTTGCCTTCATCGCCAATGCTAACCCATGTAGTGCCATCGTCGGGACTTACCTCTAGTTGTAGCGTTGCACTATCCCACGTCCCAGACGCTATTACTTGGCCTGTTCGACCGTCCCAGTTTAATGAACTGGTTGAACCATTGGCGGTTTGTGCTGTAAATACTTTATCGTACGTATACATTATTTTTATTCCTTATTCGGTATTTTGTAAGCTACTGGATTAGCGATGTTTGAACCTATTTTGTGAGCGATACCGGATGTACTGCCTCCGCCTCCACCTCCGCCGCCTTCATATTCAATAACCAGCTCGGCCGCTTCGCTAGCGCTTGAATAATCGTAAGAACTTGCAGTCCAAGAATACTGTCCAGCATAACTAAAGGTGCTTGTCACGATAGCAAGCATTAACGCATTGCCACTCGACCAACCGGCACGATCTACGATTTCCTGAACAATGGTTTTAATATCTGAACTGGTTTGTTGCCCAGATCCTACAGAACTTGTCCAGCTGACGTTTGCAGAAGTAAAATTGCTTGCTGCTAAATCGCTACCAGCCGTCGGTGCTGCTGCATTATCCGCATCAATGCCGTGAATTACTAACGGAGTAGATGAATAGCTTGATTTATATGGCTTCAGGTAGGCCGAGGATATTGTGGCACCTTGTGAGATAGTGATGTTTTGGAAACGAAAATAACCGAGATAGTGCGTAAAATAATTAGGCCAGCTTTCATTATCCTGACTTCCAACCCTTACAATACTACTGCCATTGCTCGGACTTCCCCAGCCAGACGTTGGTATAGTTGCTGATGATGTGGCTTTAGTGACTTGACCGTCATCAGCGCTTGCAGATACTGTAAACGTTGTAGTGGTTGTTGACATTTAGCCTATTTCCTTGTCTGTTATTTTTCGCAGCACAATATTGATTAACGCAATCGCGCCAGAAACAATAGCAGCTGTTTCTGGGTTTTCTTGTATCCAGTCACCATTAACCAAAGCGGTTAAAGATGATACAACGAAAGTTAACACGTTAAACCAAATTGTCTTTGACTGATACCATTTTTTCATTTCGGCAAACATCCTTTCAGCGAAAAGAGGCCAAAGGCCGCCAAGCCCGCTATTACTAGTATAGCCGTCCATTTACGCTTAAGCCCGACGGCCTCGGCTCGCTCCGTCTTAGCTTGTATTTTATCTAATTTGTAATCATGCCGGCTAGCTTTTTTGGTCACCGCCTGTCGTTCTTCGTGCGTGTAAATAAACTGGCCGTCGTCGGTTCTATATCGTTTTTTACGTCCTACCATTAATACACCCTACCGTTTTCCGTGCAAATAACCCACGCGCCCGTAAATTCTGCTATTTCTTGCGCCTGCTGCTGGCAGCTCTCTACGAACCAATCTTTTCCAGTGGCTTCAAACGCTTCCGCCTTGTACTTGCTCACCGCCTGCGGCCGGCTTCGCTCGGCTTCCGTGCCGTCAAACATAATTAATTGATTGTATTTAACCTTATGATCCTTTAACCATGCCTCACTAACTAAACGGTCACGCTCTAGCCTACCTGTAATTATTGTTATCGGTTCTTTTCTTGGCAAATATCTAGGCCGAGCCGTTACCGTTCCCCAGTCTTCCGGCGGCTGATCGTGGCATAATACACCGTCAAAATCAAAAGCCATATTTGTTAAATAACCGCTGTTGAATAGGTTCCACTCTAAAAGGTGTGGCGGCTCTAATTCTTCGGCGTAAATATCCGGCTTTCTAGGGCTGTGTGGGTTAACGTAAACGCTGGCGGTCATGCCAACCAACCCCTCTAAACGCTTTAGCGTGTTACCCATCATCGTTGTATCGTCAACAAATAATATATTGCTGGCGGTTGTATCGTTTAACCGCGTTCCTTTGCCAACGCTGCGCACGTAGCCACCGTTAAAGCTAAACAAAGGCAAATGTAAATGAGTAGCTATTACACTGGCCGGCAACATCCCGGAACGCGGGATACCGCAAATTCCGTCGACGTAAACCGGTATCTGCTCGCATAACCTAACAGCGTTGGCGATTAATTCAGAAGTGTAAATCAATCGGGCGTTTTTATAGGCTGGCGTAGGCTTTAGCTTGTTTAGCTTTGCGCGCCGTTTGTTGCATCCGCCGCAGGGCTTCACGCCTATAGCTTTTGTTACGTTGCTAATCGTATCGCCAATGCCTTTTTTTAGCCCGCAATTCCTGCGCGTTTTCTTTTGCTTCGTCACGCCGCAATTTGGGCACGTGTACCCGTTGTCGGTTTTCTTAAAAATGCAATTAACCATTCGCTACAGTTACCGTCCCCTCGGTGCTGCAAAAGTCAGTAAGGTTTAACCAACCGGTTCCAAAGTCGTCACAAGCTCCGCCTGTGTAATCTGTCGGCGCAACTAGCCGAGTGAATGTTTCGCTGCCGTCTAAATCACAATTAGATAATAGGGGTATGCCTTCGTCATATTCCCACAAAAACCGGCACGATTGGAAATCCATAAATTGAGTTTGTAAAATCTCAACGTTTAACTCTACTATCCACTTTTGCCCAGTTTCTCGTCTTACCTCGATATCTACTAGCGTTAGCTGTAGGTTATCCTTCGTACATTGTGGCCTACTGTACGAATCAAAAGTATAAAGCCAAGTACAATCGAAACCGCCGATTTGTCCGATGTAAGCTAAGCTATAGGTACCGTCTAAATCTGCTGCACATAATCCGCAATCACTGTCAGAAAAACCGCTAAAAGTAACATCTAAATCTAGTGGTATTCCACATTTGCAACAAACTAAATTAACATCTTCGCAACCGGCTAAATCTTCTTCATTCCGTTTGACAGTAACGCTGTAAACTCTAACGTGTTCCGATATGAATTTACTTACGCCGTCACAATCAAAAAAGCTGCCGCCCGCCTGTGTGCTACCCATTACGGCCATTGCAAACTGCTTGCCGTTATGTTCGGTAATCGGAATAGTGATATCTATTACGCCGTTGCTGAAAAGGTAAATATAACTACCAGAAGTGCAGGTATTTAATGCAACTTCAATAACTCCACGCCAGTCAAAAACGGCAGACGGTAGCGTATGCGCGGCAACCTCTTCAACGGTTAGCGTTCCGGCGTTCATAGTTAATAGGCTAAATATAACCGCTGTGCCTGTGCTGTGTGCAGGATCAATCTTTGCTTGGATTCCGTGCCAATTGTCATCATCTAAGTAATCCACTATCAGCTCTATGCCTACGTTATAGGTTGATGAGGTTATAGAGGTATCATACATTAGCTCTACATCATAAAACGTATGATAGCGGCTCGGCATTTCCTGCTGAAATAACGCGCGCCTATCTGGGAAATTTGCGTTATAAACGCCCTCGGCAAATACGTTAGTAGCGGGGCAGGTAATAGGGTAACAGTCGGAGGTAGTGTTGCGAATTGTCCACGAATTACCGCCTGCAGTAGTATCGTCTTCCCACTCTTCGCCAAGATAAGCTAAATAGGGATGCTGCCGTAACTGCTCACAGAAGTTTGTAGCGTATAACTCGCAGCAATCACAATCCTCACAATTAGGGCTCCGTTTGCTGATCCCCACTAGCCACAGGCCTCCATGTCTACAAACCACTGGCCAAATGTATTTAATTTAATAGTGATCCACGCGCCGGCCGTAATGCTTGCATCAGCGATATTATAAACCGTTACATTTTCTCCAGTATCTACCAACGCGCCTGCCGATAAATAATGCAAACTAGCGCTACCGTTTCCGGCCGTTGATCCTGACCGGCCAGATATGCCGTTGGAAATAGCTATTGCCGTCTGTGGCGCCTCTACAATCCAAAGCCCGCTTTTAAAGTCTCTAAAACATCTAACGACAGTATCAACCGGGACCGGCACAAGCTCTTTATTGTAAACGTCTATTTCTCGATTTTCAGCCGTTCCGCCGTAACTCTTGCGGCGGGTTTGGTCGCTGCTTGTTTTATCTTTTCGGCTAAACTCTTGCGCTATAGCTTTTCCAGAACCCAATATTCCGCCAGATAGGCCAGTTACTATTTGCGTTACCTTTACATATATTACATTCTCTACCGCTACTTGTGATTGTGCGCGCGCGGCCTTACCCTCTAGCTCCCTAACGCGCAAGCGCAGGCTTTCATGGTCGGCCTTTATCTTTTGGACGGCTTCGGCCGTCAGCATAAACCCTTTAGGCATTGCTTGAACTTATATTAATAGGGTTGCCGTTGCTTGTTAGTGTGCTAACCGTGACCACGTCAGGATCATAGATAATACCGCCGTTTGGCTTTAGGTTTAGCGTTGTAATTGTGCGAGCTAGTGCCGTTCTGAAGCAGTCAATCGTGCCGCCTTGCGCGTTACAGGTTGTGATTGTTCCAGTGCCGTTGTAGGTCAAAACGCCGGCCTCCAAGTTAGCCGTTGTAATGTTGCCTTCCACTTTTGCATTTCCGCCGATTAGGTTGACCGTTGTTAGGCCTGCTTTGCTGTTCATTGTGCCAGCGTAGCCCGTTAGCGTCGTTAGGCTTGCACCCGCTCCAGCGTTTACGGTTCCCCCGTTTACGTTAATAGTTGCTACGGTTGCTGTTTCGCCAGCCCTAGCCGCTACGCCTACCGTGCCGCCTGTTACGTTTAATTCGTCAATCGCTGAGCCTTTAAGATACAGCCCCTGTTGCCCTGTGGCCGCTCTAGCCGTGCCTGTAACCGTTATATCTATTGCCGAGGTGTTAACGTCGATAAAGCATAAGCCGGAACCGTCAAACGTCACCCCGCTGCATATCAATTGTAGATAACCGGCTTTCGTTCCAATTTTTCCGGTGTAGCCTTCCTCTATAATTAAATTGCCTAACGTCCCGTCGCCTGTTCTATCTAGGTTCGTTGTTACGTCGCCGGTGTATTCGCTTGTAAAATACACGTTATCCGCAGCCGCTGGGATCGCGCCGCCGAGCCAATTTGCCGTATTAGCCCAATCGCCGTCGGCGTTTCCGTTTGTCCAAATAATATCAGCCATTTAATTCAACCTATTCTGTAGTCCTTGCGGGTCTTGTATGCCCCACCGGTGAAAATCAAATTCAGGATAAACCGCGTATCGTAAATAAACGGCGTCGATTTGTTCTGTGTCTAACATTGCGCCGTGTCCGTCTAATAATACCGGCTCGGCTAGCGGTAACCCGCTTTCGTCTACGATGTTATTTTTGCCGCTGTCACCTTCCGAAACGCCGTTGTTGTTTGTTTCACAATACCCGCGATCGAGTATGTCCAGCCGATGAGTAAACAGGTTATCGATTAAAAACTCTACGTCAGTGGCGTAGAACAAAAACCCGTTTTTGATTCTTGGCGCGTAACTAACAGCCATGCAGCGACACGCGAAAGGCTCGGCAAACGCTAAAACATCACCGATTGCATCTCTAAAATCTATAGCTATCGTGTTGACAGAATTGACGTAATCAAGCCAATCCACCGGCGCTACTCTCAAGTTCATACTGATTGAAACGCGGATTTGTGAATAGTCGATTTCGGGCGGCGGGTCAAACGGGGTAAAAACGCTGTTTGTTATCGATGTTCTGTTTTTTATCCCGCCGTGACCGTCTGGCGTTGTTATAGGCGGGTTTGGTATTGGTGGCCGATTGCCTATAAAACTTGAATGGTCAATAATAAACGGATCGTCTCCAATTGCCTCGCCATGTCCGATATACGCCCCATGTAACGCGGCGCGTTTTGCATTAACAGCGCTGACGGAAATAATAACAGCTTCCTCGGTTGGATCGTCTGTAGGCTGTTGGTTTTCATCCAACCCCGTTGGCTCTTGGCCCTGTGGCCCGTCCGGGCTTTCGCTAGGTTCTAGCGGTCCAAAAGTCACGGCAACATTCCAGACCTTTTCGGCCACTGGCGTAGGGCTAACGCTTTTAACAAACGCAAACGTGTCTATATCATTGCCTACTTGGTAACTATCGCCAACAATTGGGACGCGCGTTGTACCGTCGTTAGCATTTAGCACAATCAACGGCCCGTCGTTTCGGTCGTCTACTTCAACCTGATAGATAACGTTAAACGTAATACCAGCGCCGGCGGTTTCTGATCCGCTCCAACCGTTATGTAAAATTTTTACGCTTGTGACTGCCATTAAATACCTACTATTGCCGGCTGTGCGCCGGTGTTATTGGCTATCTCTTCTAAATGCTGATTTGCTTCTTCTTGCGCCTTTAGCTGCGCTATTTGATGTTTTTCTAAGTTCTTAATTGCTTGCGTTCTAGCCTCCGCTGCTTGCACGGTTCCACGTATTGCAACGCCTACGCCTGCGCGGTTTGCGATAATGCCCAGCGCTTTTGATAGCTTTTCTACCTGCTTCGTTTCTTGCTTTAGCTTCTCTGTGTTCTCTTCGGCTACGTCGCCAATTGTTTCCGTTTCAGCCGCTGCCGCTGCTACGTTATCGGTACTGTTGGCTAGGTTGTCTATTTCATTCGTTGCCGTTTCTGCGCCGCCTGCTATCGAGTCAAACGCCGCGTTGATACCGACAACCGCTCCAGCCGCTGCAATCCCTGCTCCGGCTAACATAGCCCAGCCAGCCGGGCCGCTAAACGCTGTGACAGTAGCCTTTGCAACTGCTAACTCTCTCAATAGTTTTATGAAACCTTTTACAGCCTTAGCAACCTTTACCAATGTTTTAATCGTTAACACAAAGGCGGCAACGCCAGCAATTATAGACGCGGTAAATTTAACCGTGTCCATGTCCAAACCTTGTACCCATTCGACGACCACAAACCCGACGTTCAGCAATTCGGTCATCATTGGCAATAACGCCTGACCTACAGTAATTGCTAAATCGTTTACTTTGTCTTTGAACGTAGACCACTTACCCGCCAGCGTGTCGGCCTGCTCAGCCATTAGGTTTCCAAACTTGCCGCCCTCACCGCCCAGCGAATTCATAGCCGCCTCAAAGTCTTGAAACGAAACTTTACCTTTGCTGACCATATCCCGTATGGCTTCTTCGGGTACTTTGAAATGAGCGGCTAAGGCGCTAATGACTGGAATTCCGCGTTCTGCTAACTGATTAAGCGTTTCCCCCATTACCTTTCCTTGGCTTTTAATCTTGCCGAATATCTGCGCGAGGTCGCCAATGTTAGCACCTGATGCGGCGGCTAGGTTGCCAAGTACATGCAACGTTCCGCGCACTTTATCAGCGCTTACGCCAAACGCTAACAGCTGTTTAGATGCGGCTATAAGGTCGTTTAGCTGAAATGGTGTGCTGGCCGCAAAGTCTCTTATTTCCTGAATAACGGCGTTTGCACTTTCCGCCGATCCAGTAAACGATTTTATAGCTATAGTGTCTTGCTGTAGCTGGGACGCTAGCCCTATTCCTTTTTTAAAAAATGCCATTCCGCCTAACGCTGCGCCAATCTTTGCGGCCGTTCTAATAACCGATTTTCCGAAAGAATCCATAGAACCGCGCGCACGTCTGACGCCAGCTTCGAACGGTGCAGTTTTAGCCACAAAGGTTGCCGCGATTGATCCAATGCTAGCCATTCTTTTTACCGTACCTCATAGCGTTTAAATACTGATCGTCTATGACCTGTTTTTTCTTTTTGCGTTTGAATTCTGGAACAAACGCATCTAGCTCTAACAGGTCGCTTTTGCTCTTTGCTAATAGGTTTAACACTATCGAACAAAGATAACTAGTTTGCAGCCAGTCTTCTCCGAATGGTTCCACGTGGTAAAACGCGATCCATTCGTCGAACGTTTCCGCCGGCATATCTTCTAGCATTTGGGGAACATTCCAAACGCCCAAAGCTAGGCCTAGCTTGTAGGCGAAACGACGGCGGCTATCGTCTCGGAGTTTTTTTCCAGTTCTTCAATTTCGTTATCTCCGAACCCGGCAAAATCACTGCAAGCATCAAACAAAGCGGCAATAACTGCCCCGTCTAATTCGCCAAGTGCCTCCATATCGGCTAACGTCAACAGCGGCTCGCCCTTGTCATCAACTAACATAGTTATGATTAAGCGGCGCCGCGCGTCAATGTTAACTTGTCCGGTTTTCTTGTTTACAACTGCTCGCTCAAACCTGCTTTTTTCAGCCTCGCTTAGTGATTTTATGCGAAACGTCAAATCGGCAATTTCAACAGTTCTAAACCGTCGGCCGGCTCTTGAAAATAAATCATTCTTCGTCGCTATGGTCATCGTCTACCCCTTCAATCTCTACCGATTCGGGCGGTTGGTTAACGCTCGACGCTTCGCCAACGTTTTCCGCTACCGCCTTTTTAACTAATTCTGACACGTCACAAGACACGGCCGTTATAAAACATACCGGCCGGCCTGATTCCGTGCCACAATATCCAACGTGTACACCGTCTATTAGAATCTTTTGCACGTCGTCAACTGATTCGTTTGGGTGTGGCTCGAATGATACTTTCATTTTATCCCCTTTCTAAGTTTTAGGCGTAGGTTGGTTGTCCTGCCCATTTGATACTAAATTCACCTGACAACAAAGAACCGTTTTCAGCGTCGGGCCCTGTGCTACTTGTCAGGAAACCGGAACCGCTCAACGTTTCGCCGCTGGTGTAGGTAATTGTGATTGTCTCAGCCGCTCCGCTGATTGGTGGAAACGTTGTAAAAGCTGGATCCCAGTAAAATTCGCAGCTAAACTCGCCGCCGTCAATCAGGTCATCAGGTACAAAGGTTTTATAATCAGTTGTACCTAAATGCGTTGTTTCAATGCTTTCGCGGCTCATTTCGGTTCCGCCTATTCGCGTGTAATTTGCGGTGAATCCGCTGGTGCCAAACACGATAGTCACACCGTTTCCAGTTTGTAAAGCCACTGTAAAAGTTCCTTGTTAAAATGTTGGGATTGATTCCGTAAATACGATTCTGAAATCTAGTGATGTTACATATAGCCCGTCGTCGCTGCCGTCGTTCGGTACTAAATAGCCGCTGTCTCGGCTTTCTAAAATGCAACTTTTAACTGACTCGCTGCCGGCCGTGCCTGTGTATCCTTGTAACGCTTGGCGTACCGCTTCCGCTACGCTTTCAGCCTGTAGCCGTGTAGAACTAAAACAAGCCACCTCTACAAGCGATTCGACAAAGCCAGCTGACGCGCTAATTGTATGCATGTGGTCGCTTCGTGTTTCACTTAGGACTACCGCCGGAAACGTCTCATTCTGCGCCAAGGCGTCTGGCCTGATCCGCGTTGAAACTAAATCAGTTACGCCGGTAATTGTTAAAAGGTAGGTTCTTAGACCGCTACATACTGCGCTCATTATTTAACCGCCTCCCTTAACGCTTTTGCCAATTCTCTTTTCATTACGACCTTAGCTGCCGCTACGCCGGCTTTTTGACCTCTATCTAAATAACCTGTTCCGGCAACGCGGCCGTAGGGGCCACGCCCCCACAAAAACCGGCTGTGGCCTTTGTTTACTAAATGCGCGTGTGGGCCTATAGCCTTATTTTGCCTGTAAGCATGGCCTGCCGTTATTCCGATTACGCCGGCCTTTCTATACGCTTGCGCCGTTTTCCATTTACTCGACGGTTTTCTGGTTAGACTTTTTCTGAGGTCGTCTTTGGGCGTTGCTGGCGGCCACCACTTTTTATATGTTCCTGTCTTTTTAGATTGTGGCGTTAGTTTTCTAACTTCCTTCAAATAGGCCGTTGCAACTTTTCCCATAACGCTGCGCGTTACTTTACGTTCTAATTTGCTTGGCATTTCTGACAATTTTTGCCATAAACGCTTTAGGCTTTGACCGTCTAATTTGATTTCAACATCTATGACGCCTTTTGTTTTTTTTGCCGGCTTCGGCGGCTTATAGTTCGGGTTTTTATACATGAGACTTAATTCGCTCATGCTTAACCCTTGACCGGCGTGCGCTGCTACAAAATCATTCCAAGCTGACATTACACGTCCTCCCGACAATACAGCCAGACTTCGCGCTCGTGTGTGTCTCGACGTTGTACGCTTTCAATGTGTAAATTCCGGCTATCGTATACAACGCGGTTTTCCGGCGTTGGGAATGTGCCCTGTGGGTATCTGATCCGCACAACATGCGAAACCGTCGCGTCTACTTGCTGACCGCGTATTTTTTCCGCGCCGCCTTTGTCAATCACTTCCGCGTAACAAGTGCGATAGGTTGACCAACTGCCGGTATGCTGGCCGGCTGCGTCTACCGTTGTTGCCCTGCTTTGCAGTTGTACCCGGTGCCTTAGCGTTCCTGATCGTACCACGTATAGTCGTCTCCCAAACGGTATTGATTAATCAGGGCCTCTACGGCCATTGGCACTTCTTGCGGGCTGGCATTAAATACCACCGCTTCACGGTGTTCAAACATATGGGCTACTAACAATAATGCCGCTTGGCTTATTGCTTCGGGCGTTACGCTACTATCCCCATAACCGCAAACGTAGCGAATCCTGACGGCGTCGGATTCTAACCGCGTTGTAGGCCAGCTTTTACTATATGCTGGCTCTATAAACGCCGGTTCTCGGCTATCGCTTACGATATATTCAGAACTTGCTAGGGTTTGCTCTACCCCGTCGCCGTCTTTATATTTAACGCTTGTTACGCTTTGCAATTGGCCCTTTGGCAAATAGATTCTACCGTTTACACTGTGGAACCTATCAAAAATTAGCTCATAGGTTGCTGTGCATACTTGGCGGCTAGTACGGTTTTCAATATAAGCCGTAGCGGCTTTTATGAAATCGTCTATTTGCGTATCAAACGTGCTGTCATCAATAGCTAGGTGCGCTTTCGCCTCTGTGCTATCAATCGGGTAGTCTGTCGCCGCTGTGATTGTCTTTATAGCGTAGTTATTCATCTAAAGATTTCCGCTTTCGCGCTCGTGGCTTCTTTTTTACAGCTGCCTCAATAACAGGCTTACCGCTGGCGGCCTTTCGACCGCCAACGGCTTTAGCCTGATTGCTATCAATGAGGCGCTGCGCTTCGTCGTCGCCTACGTCGATTATGTCACCGCAATTCTGCGTAAAACCAACGCCGGCGCGACTCACTAACAGCTCAACCTTCATATCTAACCCCTTACGCCTGAATCAGGTGTTTAATTGGGTTAGTGCCTGCGTCGACTACTATAGAGTCAACACGTGCAAAGGCTACGAATCCGGACTGATCCCAGTCACGGAAACGCTCGTCCATACGAGCCAATCTGACCGGCCCCGCGTCCCTAATGATGAACTTAGACATGTCGCCTGCGATTATCGACTTGTTACCCGTAGATATATCCGACATCTCCTGTAAAACAACTACAGGCTTGCCGAGGATAGTGTCGGGATCGCTTGCAGTTAGTCCGGCTTGCCATAGATACTGACCGTTAGAATCTTTCAACTTGCGGATAGCAGCTTTAGTGCTGTTATTCATTGCAAGGCCGAAAGAAGCAGAGGCCTGATAGGCTGGGTCTACGCTGTTGATTAGGTCGATGATTTCATCGAAAGTAACAGCGGTTGCACTTGCGGCTGTTACGCCTAAACTAGATCCAGTTACTACGCCTTGTGGCTCGCTAGAACCGGTACCGGTAACAAAGTATTCAGACGCACCACGTGCGAGACGTTCGCCGATAAGCGAGCCTAGTTGGCTTCCCATATCAAACGCGCTATCTTGCATCAACTCGGAAGAAATACGAACTAACTTAGATGTTAGCTTGTAAGCTCCCAGCGTTACGCTACCGTAAGTAACATCCTGTTCAGATACTTGCGTATTTTCAGCAAGCAACGCGCCTTTATTGCTAGTGTCGTTAACGGTTGGCATTGGTAAATCATTACCCGATGCCGTACGCATAACATTAGCAACTCGACGAATCCCGCCGTACTGTAACAGGGCTTGCTCTAGTGCAGCTGAAAAACCTTCAGGGATCAGATTGCCACCGGCCGAGGCTGGGCTAGTGGCCTGCGCTCGTAGCTCTTTTCCATAACCATTGTGAGAATAACGCGGGGCGTTGCTTCGCAGGTTATATTCAAAATAGCTTTGTCGAGGATCAACCCCGCAGCGGTGGGCGGCTTCGCGTTGTTCAGGGCTGAGGTTAACCCCAGACTGGAACAAAGCCCAAGCCCGCATAGCGTCACGTTTAACAGCTTCGGTAACTCGGCCGTCTCCGGCTTTTTCTGCTTCGTAGTTTGCGCGTTCTTCGGCACCTTTTAGGGCGTCGAGTTTAGCAGCTACGTTTAGCGCTTCTTGTGTGGCGTTTCGTTCTTCGTCTACTCGGTCATATTCCGAGTTTAAAACGTCCCATTTTTCGCGGTCTTCTGCTGACCAATCGGCCTGACGTTCGCCGAGCTCTTGGATTTGCGAGGCTAAGCGGTTGCGCTCTTCCTGCAAGTCCTGCATTTTGTCGATAGACATAATTGCACCCTTTATAAATTACGTTTACTAGGTGCATTAAAAAAGGCCGCACCTATATTGCCTGTTTGAGCAATAAAGATACAGCCTTTGCGGTTTCACTTTATTTATAGTGTCGGTTACTACTTAGCGTTTCGCCGACGTTTTTAATTATGGATATTTAGCCCTCTAGGTCAAACTTAATTTTTCTTAGCTTGACTCTAACAGCGTCAATAGCCCCGTTTTGTTCGCTTTCCCAGCGTTCAAGCGCTGCGCGTGCCTCTTCTACATTCTCGGCGGTTCTAATGCCACTAGTCGCTGATTCATAGGCCGGATAAGTTACAACCGACACATCGTATAAATCGGCATCCTTAATGTTTCGGTAAGTGTTGCCGTCTTTCGCTCGCTCTATCTCTTGGCCTTCGCTGGTTACGCTAAAAGCAAAGCTAGAACCGCTAACGTCGCCGCGTTTTACGCTTTCGGCTAGGTCGCGCGCTGTTTGCGTGTTTGGTAAGTCCACCTCGTAACGTAAACCGACACTGTCAGCGGTCATTCTTAGTGTGCCAGATTTTGACCGGCCTAATACGTGGTTAGGATCGTGATTGAATAACGCCCTAACGTCTTGGCGTTCTGCTAACGCTCGATCAAACGCGCCGGCCTTTATTCGTTCAAAGTATTCCGGCATAAGTTCATACTGAGTGCCTGCATCGTCTGCTCGATAATAAACGGCCGCGTACCCGCTAATCACGTTTGTTCCGTCGTCGCGTGTTTCTACCCTTACGGCTCGCTGGTTTGGGAATTGTTTTTTCAATTGATCACCTCGCTATAAAACGCGATTACATTGGTTTTGAATGACTTTGTAACGGCCGACAATGCAGCGCGCATCTGGTCACCGTCTGCCGTGTTTAATACTTGCTCTATTTCGCCCGCTAACCCGTAGAATAGACGGTTGCCGATGCTTTCAATTAGTTCGGTTGCGTCGCGTTGAGTTAATCCAGCATAAACCATAGCGGCCGGCGTTATTTCTTTGTGTAAACCGATTACTTCGTCTTGATAACCTACCTCAAGCCAGTTAACAAAGCGGCCGGCGGCCTTTTGCTTCGCTTCGCGGTTTACTTTGCGCACTAAATACGCTGTGAATCGTTCTACAGCGTCATCTAATACGGTTTTTGCCGTAGACCTTAAATCGTCGTCTGATTCCTCGACGATTTGCTCGGCTGGTTCCATTTCTGCCAGTGTTTCTTGCGGTTCTGGTTCCTGATCCGCGTATTCCATGTTGAGCGGCCGTAAATACTTAGAACCTAAGCCATCTGGTCGCGGGTTTAAGTTCTGCATTGCTCGCACTTCGTCGGGCGACAGAATACCGGCCTCAATACCCGTCCTAAATATCCCGTACTGTGTCGCAATGTCGGCGGCTACTAACGCGGCTACGTTAAATTCTATAAACCGGCTGTTTTGTTCCTGCTCCGCTGGCGTTAACAATTTTAGGTAACATTCAGCCTCAATTGTTTTGAGCCAATGCGACAAACAACCGTTTAGATAGGCTCGGTTTTCCTGTTCGAGGCTGTTATAGCTAGCTTTCGAGTCGTCGCCGAGCTTATGCGGGGGAATATTAAACCAGCGGGCTATTTCTTTTACCTGCTCTTGTCGAGCGCCTAACATTTGCGTTTGTTCTGGCGTAAACTGTCCCTGATGGAACTTGGCACCGTCTCGCAAAATTACTGACTTAAACGCCGCGTCTAGCTGGTCGTACGTTTTACGAAAGCCGCTTTCCAGATTGTCGGCGCCTTGTTTGGTCATTCCAACCGGCACTTCTAAAATTCCACCGATTCGGCCACCGTTGCGGAAGTATTTAGAGGCGAACTGCTCAGCCGCCAACGCTAGCGCGAACGCTTCGCGGGCTTTGTAAACCATTTGGCAATCTGATTCGCCCGTTATGCTGATTTGTTCAATGTGCAAAATATTAGACGCCGCGAAACCGTGTAAATCGCCGTCGATTTCGCTGGTGTAGTATAAAACGCCGTCTTTCGTTCTAGCTGGTGCTGTGCGATCCGGTAAAAGCGGAAACAATGCAATAGGGTTTCCCATTGGGTCGCGTTCAATTAGCGCGTAGGCGTTCGACCAGATTAACGCATGAGTCATTAACCGCCGCCAGAACTTGAACGCGCTCATTTCAGCGTTAGGGCGATATTTTACGAGCGTTTGGGCTGGGTGGGCTTCGTCAACCTCGCGGCCTTTGACGCCTAAATCCGGCCGGCGTCTGTAAACGTTTAACGGTAGCTTTGCAACGTCCCCGCTAATCAGGTTAACCGCTTGAAATACTGCGCCAATCGTTAGCGACTTTTGCGGGTTTACCGTAATTCCCGAGCTTGTTGTCTGGTCGCCGAATACTTCGTTCCATATTTCGGGACTACTTAGCGGAATATTAGGGTTTTCGATTGCTCGCGCGTCTTGGCCGGGGTTGATTATGTAGGTCTGTTGCATTTACATCAACTCTATCGGGTTATTGTCGTAATAGTCATACGTTGGCATAGGCTCGGCTTCTGCAATGCTTCGGCCAAGTGCCATTATTAACGCTACCATGCCATCGATTTTGGCTGGGTTGTCGCTGCTGGGTTTTATAGGCCGTTTGTTGTTGTTCGGATCGGTTTTAATTGTGACGTTTTGCGCTTGCCAATTCAAAATCGGGTTATTGTTGTGTCGCAAATTGCCGCTGATTACTAATCGCTCCAACTCGGCCGTTGGCCCCGCAAAGTGCATAATCGTTTGTGGGAAGTTTGTCCGTAAACAGCCTAGCTGGTTTTCTAACCTTGTGGTTAAATCTTCAGCAAACAAACGGTCGTACACTATTTCGGTAATTATAAACTTTTCGGCTAACTCGGCTATGCGATTTTCTACCGTGTTGTAATCGATTACGTCGCCGGCTATTAAATCTAGGTAACCATCAGCCGCCCATTGTAAATAGGGCGCTAAATGGTCGTTTTCTTTTGCTGCCTTTTCTGGGTAAAAGAAGTAAGGCAAACAGGCATAATTTCCGCCGCCCTCATCAAATACTAAAACAAACGCGGTCATATCGCGCGTACGGCTCAAGTCTAGGCCGCCAATACACTCGCGCCCTAAATATTCGTCTTCGTCAAATACGACTCGGCAATTATCCCAATCTGATTTTTTCAACCACGGACTAAACGACGTTGACCAGATGTTTAACCGGTACATTTTGAAGTTTTGCCAATCGGTCAGGCTACGCTGTGCGCGTGTCATCGACTTCTTGAATTCTGCCTCACTGATAATTGTCCCCATTGACGGGTTAGCCGTTTTCCATACGTCAGGGTCCATTAGCTCATCATCAGTCAGCGTAGAATCAGCGGCATACTTTAGGAAAAAAAACTCGTCGTCGTCTATCTCGCCGGCGTTGACTTTTTCGCCATATTCCCATTGTTTACGGCCGTAGCCTAAAAGGTTATTTCCGGCCGTTGATATTTCAAAACGCATCCACTCGCTCCGGCTGATCCCAGCATGTTCTATAGCATGCGCCGTGCGGCTGTCTACTACGTGAACCTCGTCAACAATCGTGGAACCGTTTAACCCCTCTAGCGATTGATGATTAGAACCGGCTACGATTTGATAATTTGACCGCGTAGGCTCATAGCTAATAACGCCGGTTGAATTGTTAATCATGCAAACTTGACTAAGCGCCGGCGATTGTTCAACCATCATACAAGCGTTTTTGTGTACAATCCGCGCTTGCTTCATATCGCGGGCGCAGCTGTAAATGTGCTGGCCTGCTTCACCGTCGGCGGCCATCAGGTATAAACCTACGGCGGCGCCGGTTGGGCTTTTTCCGTTTTTCTTCGGCAGCCAAACGCTAGCAATTCTAAAACGCCGGAGCGTACGCTCGTAGAATTCACTGTGAGAAACCCAGCCGAATAGCCGGTAAAACATCTCCACTTGCCAATTCATTAAACGGATCGGCTTGCCGGCGTAGTCGCCTTCGTACAGGCACAGCTGCGACTCTATGAAATTACAGACATGCTCGCCGCGTTCTTCCTCCATAAAATATCCATTCGCGGCGGCCTTTTCGTCGGCGGCGTTGAATATCCAGCGTTTTGTCGTTTTGTCTGTCATCGCTGGCGCGGGTTAATGGCTTGTATAGCTTCGGATGGTTTATTTACAACTATTCGCGCACGGCTTGAAGGGGTTAGGCCAAATTCTACCAGCCATTTCCTGCAGGCTTCTTGCGTTTGCTCTCTAATCCTGTCCCATTCATGGCGCTTTGTTATAAGCTCGCCTTTTGTATCTTTTCTTACTTGCCATGCGCCGTATTGCTGGCACATATCAGCGGCCTTTCTCCACTCCGAATAGGTTTGACAGTACATGACAAGCGCTGTTTTGTCGGCTTTTGATAAAACCCCTAATTCTTCTAATATGCTGCATAGCAACTTCCACTCTGCTTTCGCTACGCTGTCTAAATACTTCGGACATCGCGGCTTGTCTTTCGGCGCGGTTGGTTCTGAATAATTTTTTCTTTGTGGATTCTTCTTATATACCCCACGAAGTTCCTGAATTGCTGACGGTATTTTTTTTCGGCCTCTAGGCATTTAATTTTTTTGCTTTCTTGCCGGTCAGGTTTTCCCAGCGTTTTACAATTATGTCGCAGTAAGCAGGCGAAATTTCCATACCGAAACAAACTCTGTTCAGTTGCTCGGCTGCAATTAGAGTCGTGCCTGAACCTAAGAACGGATCAAATACAATGTCGCCTTTTTTTGTTTGTGGTTCTATTAATTTCGCCCATAATTCAACCGGTTTAGGGCAAGGGTGAAGTTCGCGTAAACCGTCACCCCTTACGCTTTGAATTTCTAAAATATCCCAGCTAAATTTATTCGTTACCTTGCCGAGTATGTAAATCAATTCTGTTTTGATTAGGTGCGCGTATCCGCTGGGCGATTGTTTCATTTTGTCGAACCAAATTAACCAGCCGGAGGGCTGATGAACGTGAACGAAACGGTTATTGTGTTTATATCCAATCGTCAACAAAGTGACTGGCGCAATTTCTCTCATTACTCGGATGGAATTGTCGAGCAAGGATTGATATTTATCAATATCGTCATCGTCGTGCGTTGCGTAATTCAAACCAACACCATAGGGCGGATCGGTCACACAAATTGCGGCTTTCCATTCTGATGGTGTTTGTTTTGTGCAGTCTCCGCAAAACAAACGATGTTCGTCTAACAGCCAAAGGTCGCCAAGGTTCGTTTTCGGTTTGTCCGGAACTTTGATTTCGTTTTCGTCTTCTATTATCTCCGTAGGGATCGTCGACAACGAATCGAGAAAATTGTTTGTGCCTTCGTCGTCAAATTCCAAACGGCTAATTAAATCGTTTAGGATATTTTGATCGGTTTTTGCCATTTCGGCCAACGGATCGTGTGTTGCTAAAATCAAATCAGCCTCTTCGTCACTAACATCTAAAACTAAAACTGGCACAATGTCATCTTCTGCCAGCTCTTTTCTAAGATGGCCGTCCAGCAATTCCAGACCTTTTTTTGTCTCTCTGACTAAAACAGCATCAGCCCAGCCGATAGAATCTAAAACACCTTTCATCGCTATCTTTTGTGATTCTGGGTGCTTTCTCCAATTTTTCGGATTACTCCGTATCTCTGAAAACGGCACATTCCGCAATTCTCTAACTCTGTTTTTATAAGTCAAAATCGAAACCTTAATTTTGTGGAAAAAAACACACGCT
>VTLG01017323.1_pt1 | contig 26476 bp, 47 predicted proteins | sample 4694571 | NCBI WGS metagenome assembly VTLG01 (sample SAMN12604809, study PRJNA352737) | marine metagenome | biome: ENVO:00000447; feature: ENVO:00000209|ENVO:00000569|ENVO:01000036; material: ENVO:00002151; isolation source: viral sequences binned using virsorter ...
GAAAGGTGACCAGTATCAAAACCAGTCCAAGTCTTCCTCCGTCGCCTGTTCAATCTCAACAACTTGGCCACGGCGTTCTTTGACAAACATACCGCTCACATTTATCGTGACAGGTTGTAGTCCTTCGTCCGTTTCTCGCTGAGAGGTTCGCCCTACAACAGTGACGGTTGAACCAATTCCGAAGTCAATTTCAATGTCTTCGGGAATCCAACAAGTGACCATACCCTCTTCCTCGTAATCAAACTCCGCCGTGAGGTCGGTAATGTTGATGATACGATTTCCGTTAGCGGTAGGAGTCATGTTGATGTTGCATACTGTTCCGTTTGTAATCACGAATCGGTCTGCCGCTGGCTTGTCCATCATGGTAGAGTGTGCTTCTTGTAGATTGCCAAGGTACACAACATGGTTTGGAGCCGCAGAAGCAATCAAATTATGCTTGTTCAGGGAAGAAGTATCCCGGTACAATTCGCCTTCCGGGTCTTGTTCATCATTGAAGCGAAGACTTCCAATGGTCTTGTCCGTGAATCCGTAGATGTATCCTTCTCTGTTTGAGTCTTTGATAACAACCATGTTCAACCACTTGAAGGTTTCAGGCTGGAAATCAATCCCACCCTTGTTCTTGTAAGAAAACCTGTAGAGTTGATACTCATCATCGTCGTGAACCTTTCCTACAAACACACCGCTTCTACGCATAACGGGATTGAGAGGTTTACCGTAGTTGGCGTTCTCTCCTCCGTTTTGGTATCGGGGATTGTTGTCAAGAGGAATGATGATAGAACCGTCCTCCAACTCTTGAACACAGTCGGGTAGTTTCTTCACCATCTTGTTTTGAACCTCTTCGTTGTGGTATCGGGAAACAGAGTAGAACCCGTTCTCTCCCTCTTCAACAATGGCAACAAAGCCGTTCTTGTGGGCATTGAAGGGGTCTTCCTTCCACTCTTCCACTGCTCGTCGTCGGCTGTATTCGTTCAAGTCTCTAGGTTGTTCTAGAGAAATGAAGAAGCCAAAGGCTTGCTTTGCAAGGCCTCCTCCACTGCTGTTTTCGTTGTTCGTAGATTTACGACTTCGGATAACTTGTGCCGCATAACTTCGCCACATGGCAATAGCAACGGGGTTATCCGCCGCCAAGCCACCGTTCTCCGCTCGTATTTCATCAAATTTCAGTTGGGCTTCCTCTTCGGAAATACCCAACTTCTCTGCCGCTTTTGCAATTTCGTTTTGCATTTTTTTTCACCTCTTATATTAGTTGTCCCACCATCCATGAAGCAAGCAATTTAGGGGTCATGGTGGTGGAACGCCACTCCCCCTCTCCAATCACTCGCAGGAATTTCAGTTTCATTTTAGCCTCCATATCGCACCGGATAATGTATTCATGCAAACCAATGCAGATTTCCTTAGCGGAACGGCCTGCGTAGATTGCATTATGGATTTTATCTAGTGCTTCATTGGTATTTTTGTTTACGATTTGTGTTGTTATTTCTTCATACTCTTGTAGGCCTTTCTCAATCTGTCTCGTCAATGTTGTTCCCGATACGATGCTGGCCTGCAATTCCGTGAGCGTTCTACGCAAATCACCTTGCAAAGAGTATATGAACGCTCCTAATTCGTCTTCGGGCGGGATTCTGTGACCCTCCTTTTGCAAAACCTGTTTCACAATACGGCTCACTAAATCCAAAGGAAGGGGGTTAAACCGATAATTTGCACATCGGCTTTGTAGTGCGTGTATGATTTTGTTTCTATCATTACAAGTGATGATGAATCGGATGTTCGTAGAATACTTCTCCATGATTCTTTTCATGGCGTTCTGTGCGTCTCTTGTCATTCCGTCCATTTCGTCTAGAAGAACGATACGGAATGGAACATTGTCGCCAATAACTGCGCTCTGTGCAATATCCTTAATTTTTGTTCTTACGGTCTCTAGTTTTCTGTCGTCAGATGCGTTGACTTCAAAGAAATTAGCGTCTGTTTCTTCTCCTAAAATTGCCTTTGCTAGCACAAGAGCAATCGTTGTCTTTCCTGTTCCCGGTGTTCCATAAACGAGAATATTCGGCATGTCTTTAATCAAAACCCAATTCTCCGCATCCATAACAAAATGTTCTTGTCCTACAACTTCGGAAAGTTTTGTCGGTCTGTATTTTTCTGTCCATAGCATTTTTATCTCTCCATTCTTTTCCTTTCTCTGTATCTTTTGTGTGCTTCAAGTTTCCTTTTCTTGAATTCCGGGTCGTTGTGATAACGATTTTTGAAATACTCTACTCTCCGGGCACTCGCTCTTTTTCTCTTTGATTCGGCATTCATTTCCTTCGCTTTTTGAAGGAATTCCGAATATTTCTTTTCGTCAACAAGGACTTTTAGAGAGTCATATTCTTCCTTTGTTATGTATTTCCATATGCTAAGTTTTGCTAGGTATTTTTCTTCATTGAAGATGCTAAGGTCTTCATCAGGAACACTAAATACTTCCTTTAGGAAAGTGTCTCGTTGTAATTTTGTCCAAGTAGGATATGCTCTTCTTTCGTTAGCGTATTCGCTGAGGGTCCAAAGAGCAGTTTTATCCGGCATTATTTGTGCCTTTTTGAACTCCTTAACTCTAAGGATTTGAGACACCTGATTAACCGTCACTGTTCTATTAGAATTTCTTTCTAACAATTTTTTGCATAAGTCTTTTGCAGACATGGGGTTTTCCATACTTAATATAGAAATCAAATCTTCTCTTATGTTCTTATTCCTCTTTATTCTTACATTCTTCGTCATTTTCATCTCTCCATTTCCAAATTGAATTTTTCTTTTTTGATTCTCTTACGAATTCTTTTCGTTTCAGGATTGAGCCTAGTTGACTGCTAGTAATCCCGTGTTTTGTCGTTCTATTAATGTATTCATAGACTTCTTGAGTTGACTTAGCGCCTTTCTTGAGCGAGTCTCTAACGGCATCTATTATTCTTTTTGTCAAAGAAATTCCTCCAGTGTTTTCATTTTAGGCTTTTTGGGTTTTTCTCTACGGATTCTCTTTTCTCCTAAACCCATGAGTCGGCATTCTTCATTGTTGTATTTTCTTTTTGCAAATTTCACAAAATCTTCATCGTTTGTTAGTTGCCTAAAAAGCCGTTCTTCATCAGGCTTCAGGCCCACTCTCTTTAACAAACGAGGTGCTTTTGAGTATTTACCTTTTTTTGCCATGTTGGTTTTACGGAATAACTTGCCATCGTGAGTGTATGACAACATTTCGTAAAAATACTGTTGAGGCCAACGCCGTTTAACCACTCCATCAATAAACAACAATTTGTTCGGATGAAGATTGTTTGTCAACCAAGAAATCATTTGTGTATCGGAGGGCTTGTTGAAAAGGAGCAAGTCCTTGACCAACTCACGGTCGCTGTTTCGTAAGTAATCGTTTATCAGAGTAAAAACATCCCGTTCAAAGGAGAACGGTTCTTCGCTCCTCGGTGCGAAGCCCTTGATGGATTCTCGTAGATGTCTCTTCGTACCTACATTCTTGATTTTACATATGTTGATTATTTCTTTTGGAATGCTCTTTCGGTTCTTCGATGTCAAAACTACAGTACCACGATAAGAGCGAATAACATTTACAATTTCTTTAGTATTCGGTTTGAAATCTAAATCTTCTATGATTATACCTAATTCAATGGGAACAGAATAAATATCTGCAATTTCTACCTCATTCGCATAATAGTATAGAGCGTTAGGTAAAAGAGATTTTACAAGAGTTGTTTTGCCTGTCCCTGTCTTACCGACATATATTTCGCTTCTCTTAGTATTCATTGTTGTTAATCCCATTATTTTCACCGTATAATATTTCAATAACTCTGTTGAGTCCCCTAAGAGTTTTATGTTCTTTATTTTCCACAATGTCCCACACCATTTTGAATGTAGATAATTTGGGGTTCAAATAGTGTAGGGTCTCCGGAATCATCTTCATGACCGTGGCGGCAGATTTCTTCCCTAATCGCAGACCGCTCGCATGGTGTTGGTGGTGCTGAATGTTGAGCATTTCCAAAGTCCTAGAAAACGCTGTCAGCATTTCTTTTGTTCTGAAAGAGACATTCGCCTGCATCATTATTCGGTATCCAATAGCGGCTGTTTCGCTGGCTTCAATTTTCACAACAAAGTTTCCCTTGGCTAAGAAAATACCCAAAACCATATTTCTATCTAACATTTTTCACACCCATTTCAATAATCAATTTGTGTTGTATTTTCTCTACTTCAAGAAATTTTTCTATTGCGAATTTCCCTTCGCTTATTTCAAGCCCTGAAAAATAAACCACAATTCCTTTTTGGTCAAAATCAAAAAGAAATCTCGTGGGCGATTTTTTGTGTAAGAGCCACTTACCTAAACACATGGACAAAACTTGTTGTTGAAAAACATTCAATTCCTTATCTAAGGAATATCTAACCAACCTTTTGTTTAGTAGTTGGTTAAACATTTTTTTGTTCATGCTCTCACCTAATGCAAATTGATAACATCAGTAATTGTATTGATTTCCGACAATACTTTGTCCTCTCTGAATCGTGTTTTTCTTGGGAACCGTAGGCCATACTCTCCCTGCTTATTTCTAGAAACTGCATCAGCATCTACTGAAATAATGATTTGTGGATGCAATTTATATCCGTCTTTGCTATTCCAAGAATGGACAATTCTCTTACATCTATTTGTAAGAGAATACAATTCTTCGTCTGTGAATCCATTACCCACTCTTCCAATGGGTGTTAGTCCACTGTCCGAAGAATCATCCTTTACGGCGATTTCAAAACTTGTTAGAAGGTTTGAATAAGAATTCTCGCCTTGTTTTGCACCGATGATTACAACATCTAAATCCACACGGCTTGGTTTGTATTTAATCCAGTCCCGCTTTCCGGGACGATAAAATGAGTCAAGGTCCTTCACCATGATGCCTTCAAAGCCTTCTGATATGGCCCGGTTGTAAAATGCCATGGGGTCGCCACCTATTTGGTGGGTGGCTATGTCTCCTATGTTTGAAAAAGAAATTCTCAGGTGTCTTTCTCGCAAAGTCAAGTCAAGCATGGACATGCCCTCCCACTTCAAACAATCAAAAACAACCCATTTCACATCAACGGTAGAAGCCTTTTCCCAAGTCTTGGAGTGAACTCTCGTTCCCATTTTTTTGTGTTCGTCTGGAGACCCGTCGCTTCGGATAGGATAAATTTCTCCATCAAGAATGAAGTTGTCTACCTCGTAGGATTTTATGCTCTCTACCACATCAGGGAATTGATGAGTGACAACCTTGCCTCTTCTGTTGAAGATGATAACAGAATCGCCTTCTCTATGGATTTGATAACGATTACCATCGTATTTAACATCGTACATAACTTCGCTAGGCCACTTGTTGATGGGCTTTACTTTGGCCAGCATGGGCTTGATAAACTTCCCATGTTGGAGGCTTGTTGGAACAATTTTATTCCCGATGTAGCATTCAACAACAAAAGAAATGTCATTGAACGCACAATCTAATTCCACAGTAGCCAAAGGAATATCCCATCTCTCTGCTATGGCTTTGTGGACTCCTTTTGTTTGTATTCCGATGTTTGGTGTTCTAATCCAAAACTTGGAGAACCATTTTCTACCAATATCCGAAAGACCCTCAAAGAAAGTCTTGAATTCTGTAAAATCTGCTTCCTTTGAGAAATCTTTCTCAAGGAAAAGAATCAATTCTTTGATGGAGATTGTCTCGTATTCGTCCATAGGCTCCATGATTCTTACAGTCTCTCCGAAATCTCCTGTGGACTCATAAAGCATTTCAAACTCTTCTTCAAAAATACCAAAGAATCGGCATATCCACGATTTGGCCTTAGCCAAACCCACATTGTTTTTCTTCAAGTCAAGAGTCAAGAGTTTGACCAGCAAAGGTAGGTCGGCGGTTTCGCTGTGATTGAGCATTGATGCAACATACGACACCTTGTTGTTTGTTCCTTCTAATTTTTCTAATGTTTCTAAATTCATCGCTAGTTTTTGCATTTCTATTCCTCTTCATTTATATTTTCGTTGAGAATCATTTGATTTATCCGTGTAAAGTTTTGAAGCAGGGTTTGAGTTGCTTCTGCAAGGTCGGGCCTACCAACGGATGTAGCGGCCAACTGCATATAGGTCAAAGAACCCATGACAATAGGTAGGCTCACATCAATGATGGGGTTTTTGTGGACGAGTAGCCAATGGACGACAAAGGCTCCACGGAGGGCATCATTGGTGTCCAAGACTACAGGCCATGAGTTGTTGAAGTCTGCTTGCATCTCTTCACTCAATGGAGAGTTTTTGGCATTAGAGACTTCCTTTGCCCACTTTTCAAATTCTACCTTTGACTTTGCTAGAAGTTTGATTTTACTTAGTTTCATAATTTCATTCCTCCATGTCTTTTAGTAGTTTCAACATTGTATTGAATTCCATTTTGTTCAAGCGTATTCCCTTTCTCGTTGGTTTGTCGTCTTTATACCAACGAATGTCTACCACTTCTTTTCCGTAGTAGGTTCCCTGATGAATCTTGATTTGGTTCGTTTCATCTCTGACGATTCTTCCTTGAAAATCTAAAGTGTCCGTCATTCCTCATCACTCCTCAGAAGATTGTTATGTTCAGGAATAATGGTGCTTTCTATAGGGGGATTGATTTTCAATCCAAGCCAATACAGCCCTGCAAAAATACAGAGCAACAAAAAGTATCCCCCAAAGGTCATTCAATCCATCCCTCAGAAAATTTCTTCAACTCCTTTCTTGAAACAAAGTATCTCGGTGTCTCCAATTCATCTAAACGATTAACAGCCCAACAGGTTCCACCCAGCGAAGAGATTTGGACAATTTCATACTGAGCATCCTCTATTTTGATAACTTCCTTTGTGTTTATTTCCGGAGTCAACCCGTAAGAGCGTGTAATTTCAGAAGCAACATCATGAATGTTATCAACTACATACTTAATGATGTGCGCTCGTTGAATAGGAATTTTAGGGGCTACATCTATTTTCAAATGTCCAGTCATGTTGCAAACCTTGCACTTGTTGCCTTCACAAATAGGGCATTTAATTTGCGCCTTGTGTGGCGCAGGAAGAGTGACTGTAACTGCTCTCTTCATTTCTTCTCCACCATAAGCCCGATAGGTTTATTTTCATCATTAACAATTTCAGTAGTTTTTACTAGACTATTCTTTTTCAGTTTTTCAACTACTGAAAAAACTCGGTCATTGATAATTCGTCCATAATTTAAGTATAAAGGTGTATAGCGTAAGACTTCTTTTTTATCAAGAATAGAACCGACAATCGCTTTTTCCGCAACCCCTTTCCCTTGTAGGGAAGGAGATATTGATAGATGAATTTCGGCTATTCGTCCTCCGTTGAAGTCTTTGTAGCGGTCTAAACTAGACCAATTTCTAAATTTGAGATGTAGTATGATTTGGTCACCCATCAGATTTAATTCGTCGTCAATAAATCTAATTTCATCAAAATAGCCATGTTCATATGAAATTGGATGGTAAAGCCCATTCGATTTCATCACTTCTTTCCAATCCATTTCTAACCCTCCCAAAAATCGGGGCAAGAGTCCCCATCAACTCGCCACACTACTCCTCCAAAAGAACGGCGACTTCCGTGGTTAAAAACATGAGGGCAATTGAGAATGCCGCAGATAAACTGCTCTTGGTGACCTTTACGGGGTCAATTACTCCAGCATCCCAAAGGTTCTCTATCTTTCTCGTCTTTGCATTGAAGCCAATCATTTGTTCAGCATGAATATCATCCCAGAGTTTAGAGGAGGCATCCGCGTTTGTTAAAAGCACAGATGTTGGCGTCAAGAAAACATCTGTGAAGAGAGAATGTAGTTTCTTTTTAGAATTGAGCGAAGAGAACGCCATGATAATTCCTAAGCCACCCCCGACAATCACACCCTCTTGTAGAGCGGCTTTCGTTGCATTGAGAGCGTCGTCAAGGCGTTCCTTTGTCTCTCTCAACTCTACACTAGAACCCCCACCGACACGAATGACGGCGACACCGCCTTTCAGCCGTGCTATCCTCGTTGTGAGTCTTTCACGAATCCAATCGTTGTTTGCAGACTTGTAGAGTTCTGTCAAGGAATCTACTCTCTCTTGGACCTCTTCTTCTCTTCCCGTTCCTCCGACCAAAGTTGTGTTTACTTGATTTAACACTGACCTTTCACAAGAGCCGAAACAAGAAGCATCAATTATTTTCATGTCGTCTTTGGCTTCGTTTGAAAACAACTTGCCACCAACAACAGAGATGATGTCTTTCAATTCATCCAGTCTAGCGTCTCCATGATTGGGTGCTCTACAAACACCGACTTGTATTCTACCCTGAACCACATTTGCTAAAACATTGGAAAGGGCAGAGCCTTGTAAGTCTGCACAAATAACAAGGAGTGGTCGCCCTTGTGATGAAGCATACTCAAGAGAAGGAAGCAAATCTGCAAAGTTTAGAATGACTTTGTTTGTAGTTAAAATCAGAGGCTTCTCTAAAACACATTCCCCGTTGTCTTGATTTGCGAACAGATGAGAAATGTAGCCGTTTTCTAATTCAAGACCTTGCTTCAATTCATATTCTGTAGTTAATCCATGCCCCTCTTCAACAGAAATAACGCCGTCCTTCCCAACAAAGGAAAAGACATCAGAAATCAGTTGACCTAAAACGGGGTCATTGTTGGCGGCTATCGTTGCCACCTCTAGGATTTTTTCTCCACTTTCTACAGGAATTGAAACTTCGTCTAACTCGTTAAGCATGGCCTCTCTTGTCATTTCTAACTCTTCTCTAAACTCATGAATGTTGGAGATGTTTAGGGACATCAAAGAGTTGCATAGGGACTGTGCTAAAATGCAAGCAGTCGTTGTTCCGTCGCCAGCCTTTGATTGGGCTTTGAATGCTAGATTCTGAACGAGTTGAACCCCCATTTGAACATACGGGTCTTCATGAGAAACATGTTTTGCGATTGTCACTCCATCGTTGATAATGACGGGTGGAGTGCCCTGTAGAATCGCTGTTCTTGCTTGGGGTCCAAGAGTTGGACTTACCGTATCGGCTACAAGGTTGATTCCTTGTAGTAGTTTTTCTTTGACTTCATCCCCAAATTTAATCATTTTCATTCCTCTTTGCGAAGTTTCTTCTTGAGTTTTTGAATTTCGTTCTTCCAAATTTTCTTTTGTTCTTCTGTCATTTCTCTTATTTTTGTCATTCTAACACCCCGTAAATATCGGCATAGGGAACAAAAACATACCCCTCGGTTTTCTTTGCCCCTCCAATGGAGTAAAACACCTTTTTTCCAATCAGTGTCTTATCGGAACACGAGACAACTCTCCCACTGTTTTCATCAGTTGAAATAATTCCATGAGATGTCTCATTTTCTTCTACTTGCACAACTACCCAGTCTCCCACATGCTTCATGTGAGAAATGGATTTTCAGCGGTATATATTGTCTCCTCTTTTGATGTAGTCGTCTATCTGCATGTATTCTCTGATTTTCGCAGAGTCTTTGCCTAAGACGAAAACATATTTCATCGCCTTGCAGTCCTGACAATAAACGATATGATTCATTTTTTTCCTCTTCCTATCCTTTGGATAGAAAACTTCTACATTGTCGCTTTTACACTTGTAGCATCTCATAATATCACACTGAATATTTGTAGGCTTCTTCGTCTTCGTCAACAATTGAGGCGTAGTCTAGAAGGCTTCGCTGTGTTTTATCTTCCCACATCTTAATTTCAGTTTTTCCTTCGTAGCCTCTCTTCATGTGGACAGCCGCCGCAGGAAATCCGAACGGGAATCCGCATTGACTCGCACCGATGATGTGGATAGAAACAAAACCTCCGTAGTCCATGGTGGATTGAATGCGACCTAAACTTGACACAACTTTTGACAAGGGAACAAGAAAACAAACATTATCTGCGATTTCAAACGCTTTTTTACAGAATTCTTCATAGATGCTATAGGGTGGGTTGGTAATAATCCAATCCACTTTCACATTCCAATCAAAAAAATCACGACCGTCTGTAATTTCACACCATTCTTTTTGGCAGTAGGAAGGGTATTGGTCGTAGAATGCACCATCGCCACTACATGGGTCAAGAACAACAAGTCCCCTATTATTTCCCAAACTAGGCATTTTAAGTCTAAAATCACTCAACAAATCCTCGGTGTAGAAAGCAATCATTTGTCTAGCAATTTCTCTAGGAGTGTAGACCACATCGTTGGCCGTAAGGTTTGCGTTGGCGTCTTTGTTTCCCTTCCCGAAATTCTCGTGTAGGCTCACGCTGACACCTCCAAGGCTTTGTAATTGCCGCATTCGTAGCAGTACCACCATGCTTTTCCTTCGTAGTCAAACAAGGTCATGTTCGCACCATCGCAGTATTCCTCTCGGATGTCGGGGTCGGGATGATTTGCTTTGCACATACACTTCACGCCGTCACCTCCATACCGATGTTGACAAGGAACGCAAGACTTCCAGTGCAGTAGAAACAAACTCTTGTGAAAAATAAGATGCTTTTTCTGCGTTCGGTCAAGGAACCAAGCCTCCTTTATTCTCTTGAATCATGGCGGCAAACTCCCAGTTGTGGAACAACTCGTGCGCTCCAAGAAAACCACCGGCTTCTCTGATTGGTCCAATAAATTGAGCAGAGCAGATTTGGCAATACACATGAACGATTCTTTCGTCCTTTAGAGTCCCATTGTGTCCCTCGTAAGTTATAACCTTTCCAATGTCTTTTTCGGTGTAGGTCATTCTAACTCACCTTTGGGTTCAGGTATGTTGAGACTTTCACTCTTTACTTGCACTCTGAATTCATCCTTGAAGCCGTCAACGGGTTCATGGTAGATTGTCAATTCGTTGGGATTTTTTTGTTCCCAAAAACCGTAATGGTTGCCTCCACCTAGAACATAGGCGCAATCCATATGTTTCTCCCATACAGAAACCGTTTTCCAATCAATGCCGGAAAAGTATGCACTCCCAAACGGGTGGGTATGAATCCAGCAACGGATAGGCAACTTCATTCCTTTGGGTTCCTTTGGAAACCCTACAAAACCTGCGGTTCCTGAAGAAATGAAAAGGTTCCAATTATCATCAACTACAACTTGGACTTCAAGACCGGGTAGTAGCCAAGTTGAAGCCATCCAAATAGCGTCATGAAATTCAAGACTGTGAATGGTGTCTTTTCCTGACCCTTCATCTGATTCCAGCAAGTCTTCCCAAATGCTTGTTATGTAGGGGGCAACTTTACGCCTAAGCCACATTTGATGAGCAGATTTCTTGTTTCGTATTTCTTGTATCATTTCTCCTGTTGTTTTCTTTTCCATGTTTTCACCTCAAACAAAAAGGGTTCCAAACCCGTTCACTTCTTCGTCGTTAAACCAACGCTGAATCCACTCAGCACCGATACCCGCAATCGCCGCCTGCATGAAGTGGACAGCCTCATTGGAGCCATCCCAAGAATCCCCTTGACAAGAAAAACTCCCATCGGGACCGGATAGCAAAGTGTCGTAAGTAGCAGGGTCGGCCTTGTAGGTGATGTAGGCGCAGTTTCTACCCTGTGCTCGTAGGTCAAGCCAAGGGAAGCCCTGTGAGCGGTAGAGAAGGCGTCGGGCGGTCAAATTGTCCACACAACAAACCACGAGGTCATAGCCAGCAAGTTGTCCCTCTGTCAAGATAGGAAACTTGTTGGGGCTAATCATGTGTTTTTTCTGCAAGGCCATAACCTTGAGAGAACCTACATCTTCCTCATTGAAGTTTTGGTAAGTCAAATTCTTCGTTTCTACGGTGTCGGGGTCGCTAACGCTGATGGTGTAAAGGCCCGACTTATCTAAAAGTGGTACAAGGAAACTACCAATACCGCCTGCTCCAATTATCAATACTTTTCTTTTCATTTCTATTCCTCCTTCTTTTTCACATCGTCAAGGATGCGACGGAGAAAGCCCCGTTGTTTTTCATCGCCAATGGTGTTTGGCGTTCCTCTACATTCTTTGCAAAGGTCATGTTGAGTCAATTTCAACTCTCCACATTCCTTACATGTCTTTAATGTCGTAACTATAATTTTCATATTTTCACCTCATTACTGTAGTCAATATCCGCATCATCCATTTCACTAACAATGTCCATAAGTCCCTCCGCCAACCATGCTAAGTCAGTAGAAGTCAATGTCATTTTCAGTATTTTGCGGATGATTTTATTACGGCATTCGCCCGACTTGAGTTTATCTTGCGGCCCTTGCTCGGCCACATGTGTTTCCCCTTCAAATAGGGTTCCAAAACTATTTTCATTTTTCGTCATTATTATTCCTCCTTTAATTCTTCTAATTTTTTCCTAAGATATGGACAATGTTCAGGCAAAGCGTGGACTTGTCCACTTGCTCGGTAGCCATCAACATAAATAGCGGGCTGTCCTTTCTCTATAGTCCTAAAACATAGCCTGCAATAAGCCCTTCCTGTTCCCTTTTTTACACCGAAGCCAACCATTGTATTCCCTTTCCTTTAATTTCTTTTTCTGTTTTGCCAATCATGGCAAGTAATTCTTTTGTCATTTCCCGAACGGTTCTGTTAGAACAACCGCACTCCTGTCCAATCTGCTTTTGAGTGAACCTTTTGTATTCAAGTAGGCTGGTGATGTAGAGAGTAGCCGCTACATAATTTGGCTTGAGCGTTTGCCCTCTTTCTTGAACAAGACCTTCAAATTTAGAAAACACTCTTCCGCATGAGTTAGAAAAGTTTAGGTCTTTCAATGAAAGAGCGTGCTTTTCTACAAGACCGAGATAATTCATTTGATTTGTTCCTGCTGTCCCGAAATGCTTTGCTATCCTTTTAGTTAGTCTAGAAACATCTTTTTTGTTTGAGCCAAACTCTTCACAGACTTGCGATAATGTATATGGTAAGTCTCGTTCTCTGAGAAGGTACAGCGTCAAAGCAGTGGCTCTGCATTCATAAGTTGTCATTCCAAAAACACCGGCCCGGAAACAGGACAAATAGGCGTTTTCTATCCTGCTCATTAATGAGCGTGATTGAGTGAGGGAGGCCATGCACATTTTGCTCAAAGTTAAACCCCTAAGGACATGTGTTGACATCACTCGGTCGTACTTATTGACGGCTTTAGAACCTACAATTTTATCTGCTGAACGAATGGCATTACCGTCTTTATCGTAGAGTCTAATCTCTTGTTCAAAGGGTTCAGTCACAACAACAAGCCCGCAACTATCGCAGACTCTCTCTCCCAAATGCTCATCAAAATGAAACGAAGTTTCTCCGCACTCTACGCACGGTAACATCTACTTCACCGTCCTTTTCAAGGAAAATGTGACATTCTCTTCTCTTTGAATAAACGAATCGAAGTCTATTCTGTATATAGCAGAATCAATGCTTCTCATTGTGGAAACCATTTGCTTGGTGGCTTTATCGTTCAAACAAACAAGGACTCTAGAAATGGCTTGGTCAACTTGAGGGGAGTTTGTTTGTAGATTATCCACGCAAACACCAATCCAATTATCGTCCTCCCCCCTAACAATAGAATATGATTTTACTTTTGTCAGTGGACATGCGGCTATATTCATCGTTGAAGTTTCAAGGTACTGTGTTCTAACCAACTGTCTTCCTTCTCTATCAGAGTCAAGAGGGGACCACCGGATAACCCAGTCGTTTTCTATTCCTTGGACAAAGAGGATGTTCGTTGCTTTGTTTTTTACGCTGTAGTGTTTGATTTTTCCACTGTGCTTTTCAAGCGTTTCTTTTAGAAGGACTTCTGCTCGCTCATTCACAAGGTCTCTTGTCCTGTTTTGAATAAGGAAACTTTTCATAACTTTGATGTCCGATTCTCGTCCTTCCCTACCCATCACTCTTTCGTACAGTCTTTCCGGGGAGGTAAAAGCCCAACTCCCCCGATTTGTTCCGTGTAGATAATGAGAAAGATAACCTAAAAATTGTTTTATCGTTAAAGTGCCCCAAATTCCCTCGCTTATTTCCAAGGCGACCTCTTTAGAGGAAATTTGCTTTACATTGAGCCTGCATTTGATGTATTTTCCTTTTTCGTAGAATGAATACGGCGCACGATTTATGATAGCGTAATTTACATCAGGAGGAATGCTGGTAATTTTGAAAAATTTATCTCTTACCTTTTCTCTCGTGTAAGTATCTTTTGTTTGAAAACAAAGAGCCGCAAGGTGTCTTGCCGCAATCGTCCGGGTCATTGTTTGTCCATTCAAGACGACGCTTCCTCTAGCGTTTTTTACGCTAATATGAAAGTCGTTAAAATCAAACAGTAAGATGTTTTTTCTACTACTGGTGCTAGAAAGATGAGCGGTAAATAGTGATTTAAATCCGTTTGCTACGGTTTCAACGGTGAAATCCATTTTAAAGGTGGTTCTTGGAGCCCTTGCTTCCCAGTGCCTCCAACCATTGTAGGACGATAGGCGGTATTTAGAATTCTTACGCCATTCGCTTTCCTCATAAACCTCAACTCCAACTTTTCGTTGTTCTGTATAAGCAGGGTCTATTCCTCTTGTTGATAAATTAAGTGTTTTGTAAAACATTTTCTCACATCATTCTAAATTTTGTTTTGTATTTTTTGAGGCATGATTCGTGCGCTTCTTGTTTAATGTCTTGCGCCGTGTAGAGGTTGCCTCCGCACACTCTACATTTTGTGGCAATCTTGCCACCTCTTGAGTATTCTATGTAATCAGGGTCGTTTGGCATAATTCACAACCTTCCCCGGTGCAATTTTTTCTGTGATAGGCATTGAATCTATCTAATTCTTTAATTTGGTTTTCAATGAATTGGGCAAACCCTTCATTGAGAGCATCTTCTATGTCAAACAATTGTTCGTAGAGTTTGCTGTTTAAGTAGTAAGTTGCTTCTTTTTCTTCAAAGCACTTTGAAGCCGCCAAAGCGACTCTCATTTTATTTTGCCCCTCTACAGGAAGTCGAGGTAGTAGTGACAGTACCACCTCTCTACAGTGTTCGTAGTTTCTGTAGAGGGGCATAGCGATTCGCTACAGGATGTAGTGTTATGAGGAGATGCTAACTTAGTAGCACCCTCCAACGATAGCAGGGCTGAGTTGAACCGCCTGAACGGTGTCCCAATTTACTTCCCCGATTTCCGACCTCACAACCAATTCCCCATCAATGAAAATCCAATGGGTTGGGTTCGTTTCAATCTGTTCAATGACCTGAGAAGCCTCAAGCATCAATTCCGTGTGTCCTGTTTCATTCATTATTGTCAGTGTAATCATCATATCACTCTCCTGTTTCATCTACCTCGTCTTCACTATTTAAGCCATCCTGTTTTTCTAATGCCTTTGAAATCAAGGATGAAGCCGTTCTTTTTGTCACCCGTACTTCTTCCTCGGTGAAACCTAGTTTCGCCATGAAGGACTTTTGCTTATCCGTAGCCGGACAGAAAATTTCCCACAACTTGTCAATTTGATGTTGAGACAATGCCTTGCTTGGATGTCGCACAAACCGCCTCTCAATGTCTTCTACATAACTACTCTCCCAATTGTTGAGAGGAGTATTCTCTCGCTTGATTTGGTAGTGTGTGATGCCGTAGAATTGCATTCTAGCGGCCACCATATCCATTTCTTTCTGTTTCCGCATCTCTCTTGACTGATTGATTCTATTCTCAATCATTTCATCTTCTGCATCAGCAATTGCTTGATACTTCTTGGACTCGTAGTAGAAATCATCCAAGTCCTCCAAGAGTTTACGGTTGGGATAACCACGGGTATTGATTTGCGCTTTTGGATTGTTGGGATGGTTCCATCGCCAAACAATAGATGCCATCTGTCCGTCCATAGCCCGCTTCCTAATGAAAGTCTTGTCCCGCATCATGCCTGAAGTATTATCGTAGTATTGGCCCTTTGTTCGGACATTGATTCGCAAATCTAAATCCTTAATTTTGTTGAATTTGAATTCAAACACCGGACCGTGTTGCTCCCACCAAGATTCTTTCTTCATACCTTCAACCCGAACATCAATCCATTCGGCAATCATTTCATCCGTGATGTATTCATCAGCAAGACCCGTAGATTCACGAATAGCCCGGATAATCAGGTAGGTGTTGATGTGGTCACTACCTACACACTCAATGTTGCCGTTCACTGTGTTTTGAATCTCAAAGTGATATTTGACAGGATGCCCACAAAGACACTTGCCGTATCCCTGATACGAGTTAAGAACCCAATCCGGGACCTCAGAAGAATTTTCGTAATAGGGTTTCCACCAAACATTCCCTGTGGCTAACCACTCTAGTTTGGCTTCGTCGTAGTTATCTGCCTCAGAAAACAAAACGAGATTCTTTTTCAAGGCACGGTCCCATCGCCCGTTGCCCAACTCTCTTTTTGCTTGAACAGTTTCGTATCCTTCTCTTTCATAACTTAATTCAATTGCTTCTCTTGGTATGTCCATTTTTAATCATCTCCCCAAATTCTTTTTTCTACAAGGTTTTTCATTCTGCTGTGCATCTTCAGTAGTTGCTTCTGCATAGACTTTACTTCTTTTTCCATCGTGGATATTTTCTCAGCAACAAGTTCATCAACAATAGGACTTAGGATTTCTTTCCAATCCAAGTGTTCGGTTGCATGTCTTACTGAAACATCAATGGCAAAACTGATGTCTTTATGTTTCTGCTCAAGGTTCCAAACTCTATTTTCAAGAGCGGCCATAGCGTTTTGACTCCTCTTGTTGGAAGAGGTAACTGCACGGCTTTGCTTCATCATTGATTTGCATTCTCGGCAGATGTCTTTACCACCTTTACGCTCTTGAAAAGCAAGGCTCCAAGGTTGATGTTCCTTCTTGCAAATACTACAGGTGAACATTTTCAGCCCTCCATAAAGTCAAGGTCTGCCTTCTCAAAGGCATACTGTTCCTCTAAATATCCTTGAAGAATCTCATCCAACTTTTCTTGTAGAGCCTCTACGGTTCCTGCAATAAGACGGCGATTCATTGACAACCATATTCTATCATGGCTGTTGATTACCACTTTCAATTCATCATCGTCCCCCTTTGTTATCACTATGGGGGGCATCTCGTTGCTGTTTATCAATCTAAATTCTACTGTTTTCATTTTACTCACCGATATATTCTTGATAATAAAATTCGTATCCGCACTTTGGACAGTGGCAGTTGTGTAAACCAACATGCACTGTAGCGGCTAAAACTTCACTTTTGCATTTTGAACATTCAATCATTTTTCTCATCTCTTAATTTTTAATTGGTGGAACAAACAGGATTTGAACCTGTGGTCGCCCGGTTATGAGCCGGGTGCATTAACCATACTATGCTATTGTTCCTTTTTAATGTCGGGGGCAGGATTTGAACCTGCGAACCTTTACGGACAGGAGTTTAAGCCCTGCGCTTTTAACCAAACTCAGCCACCCCGACTTGAAGTGGCGGGCGTAGAGGGAATCGAACCCCCATCGCAGGCTTAGAAGGCCCGAATGCTATCCATTACACCATACACCCTAGATTTTTTCCCAAACATTGGCTTGGAATTTGTGTCCCCTTTGATTGGAGACAAAGGTTGTTTCTACTGAAACGAATTGAGGACGCTTTGCAAGAAGGCTTTTGATTTTGTTTTTGTTTGGAGATTTACTCCAACGGCTTTCAACAAACTCATAAATCTCATTCAATGTTAAAGAATTCCCTAATTCTTTAAATGCGTCTTCAATCATTGATATGTGGCTCTTTCCCATACTTTCACAACACATATCATTGTATTTAATGTATCCAATTGAGAAGCCATGCGTCGTTCTTTTGCTGGCAGAGGGTTTCTAATTGGTAGAGCGAATACCCATCACTGTGCTTTTCCGCAATAATGGATGCGACCGTCAAGGCCAACTTCTCAATGTTCGTCTTTTCTACAAAGACGGCGGCTATTTTTTTCGTGATTTCTTCTTTCTCTCTTTCGTGCTGTAGGGTGCAATAGCATGGTTCTCTGTAGACGACATCGTGTGTGTGGTCAACCACTTCCATGAAACCGCTTCCATCACAGTGGCTACATTGGCAACATTTGTCAGTCATTCCTGTTCACCTAACCTCGTTTCCACCAATAATTCAATACCAAAAGCCCCAATCATTATGTGAAGGTCTCGGCTCGCTTCTTCATACATTTCACGCAAACTCTTGACTTCTGCTAAGAGAAGTGGGGCATCATTCAGTAGTGCATAGGTGGCATACATGTCTTTTCCATCATCTACACTCAATATTTCATAACTGTATTCATTTGAGTGTCCTTCGTATTTGTCAGTGTCAATTTTCATTTTTCTCACCTCGTATTTTGCTCACAATAAAAGAGACTGGAAACCAGTCAGGGTATCCTCTGCGGAGCCAGTAAGCAAAACTCCACTTACCCTCTCGGTAATAGTGTCGGTAGGAACGAATAACAAAATCCCAAGTATGTTTTTCTTCGGGCAAACGGTATTCGTCTGCCATGGCAATAGAAACAGGAGTCAGGTCTTCTTCGTCGTATGAAAAGGTAAACGAATCTAGAATCCTCTTTTCTGTCCCATGCTTCTTCTTGTAGCGGTAGGTATACTCTTCGCACAGAGCAAGAGCATGTTTGTAGAGCCACATGAAATTTGCTTTTGTCATTCTAGCCCAAATAGTGCTAGGATGATTGAGCATGGCAGGCTTCATCAAGTAGTTGAAATGCGATTCCTTGTGAAACTCTTTCAATTCTTTGAGCGAAGGTTCACGGCCATGTTCTTCCCAAAAGAGAAAATAAAGACAATTTGTGTGCAACATTTGGCAGGACTCTGTGGGCATTTTTACCACATGCTTGTCAATCATTTGTTGTGCTGATTCTACAGGACAACGAGATAGTGCAAAAATATTCACTGTTTAACCTCCCGAAGTATGTAGCCGCTTCGTAATTGAATATCGTAGATAGCATCACCCTTTGATTGGAAATATCGGGCTTCTTCTTCTCCATCATCAATATGCAAAACCTTCCATTTGTAAGTTTTAGATGGCTTCGTTCTGAACTTTGGCATCATTCTTCACCTTTCCAATACCAAGTCTGTTCGCCCAATTCGGTAAGATTCATGCCGAAAGTTTCGGCAATCACCTTCATTGGGATGCACATGTACCAACCAATGCTTTCACTGCTACCGTTCCACCCGGAGTAGTTTTCTCTCATCCACTCAATAATTGGATTCAAAAGCACCAACCCCAAATGTAATCTAAACAGCCAAGTGGCCACATAGGTTCTTCGTTGTTAGCCCACACGCAAGACATGTGGACATCAGCCATGATTGTCAAATCAATGATTTCTTCCATATTCATATTTTCATCCTCTGTTGTGATAATTGGAACGCTTTGTAAGAAGGCGTCCCTAAACTTCTCAGTTCTTTGTAGATTTCTCTACGCTTCATTTCTAATTCGTAAGATGTCTCTAGATACTCTTTTTTGAAAAATCTCTGAGAATCCCTTTTGATAACTTCTTTCATTTTCATTATTATTCCTCATTGTAGATGGTCTAGATAGATGTTTAGCAGGGGAAGGGACGGAGGAAAGAACACACAACCCCCTTTGCTGAGATGAGCCTTTTCCCTTCATTACTAGCAAACCTGCCACCACACCGTTTGGTATCATCAGTGGGCGAATATCAACTTCGTGGCGCTGGGCCACAATAATATAGATTCCTCTTCGCTCTCGTGATTCCAACATAGCAAATGTTGCGCTCCTCTTGAGCGTTCGTTGCCTTGGGGTGAGGCATACGCTCTGTAGCAAGAATGAACACATTGTCGGCCTCAAGGCCTTTCGCTTTGTGGATTGTTGACAACATGATGTCTCCCTTTCCATCCGAGGAAAACACTCGGTTGATTTCATCAATAATGCCCTGAACCGTGTCAGCCTTCGTAGCGAAAATGCTAACGCAATTGTATTTGTCTTCCAATGCATTTGCTTGGTTGTGTTTCTCAGCAACAACCAAGCGATTGTAGTTTTTTGAGAAATCCGAATTGAGCAGAGTGATAAACTCAGCAGTCCCCATTTGCTTCTTCTTTCGTGAGACTTTACTCACATAATTCACAAGGCCCTTCGTCATGTCTTTCCCTAACACATAGGCAGACTTCCCATCGGACAGTAAACTATAGAACGCTGTAGCAAGAGGCGCATTGTAGCGACAAAGAACGATGTCGTCCTTCTCAGGAGTCAACGGTGCATTCTCTACAACTGAACCGTCTTCTGCGTCTTCACGACAATGGAAGTTGGAAACATAGCGGTTGGCTTCTTTCACGACATTGATTGGACATCGCCATGTCAAGGTTAGTGGGAAAATACTCACTTCTCTATTTGTAGTTTTCAACAAATCTACGAACATGTTCATGCTGGAAGAATCCGCACCACGGAAACCGTAGATTGCTTGGTTGGGGTCTCCAACAACAACGCAACGGCCATCAGGTTCAACGCTTCGGTAAATGAGTTGCCTCTGCGCTTCGTTGAAATCCTGAGCCTCATCTACAAACAGAACATCGTATTTCTGCAAAGGAATGTTGTTTACAATTGGGCACCAAATCATGTCGTCAAAATCAACAGTCTTCATGTCCTTGCACAATTCCATGATGCGAGGTAGATTGTCAAAAGCCAAAACCTCATCTCTGTCCGAATCAAAATTGATGTTATACTTGTCAATGAGACGAGCAATAGAACGGCGGTCTTTCGCATCCACCATTGAACCTTTCATCAAACCAACCAACTTTACAAGCGGTACTGCGAAGTAGTCTTCTCCTAGAACTCGCTCTACAATTTTGTAGGTTTTGCTCTTGTCAACTTTGCACCAGCCTTGTTGCTTGATAGCACGAAGACCCATTGAATGGAAAGTAGCGGCGTACACATCCTCGGGGAGACGCTTCTCTAATTCACGAGCAATACTCTTGTTGAAGCAGAGGAAGGCCTTCTCGCCTTCCATCAGTTTAGAACCTTCAACAATCGTGAAGGTCTTACCTGTTCCCGCACCGGCTTCAATAACCAAGTGGTCTTCTCCATTCTTCATTTCATTCCAAATTACTTCTTGTTCTTGTGTTCCTTTTAGCATTTCTACAACTCCACGAGTCTCCGGGTGGGCGGCTCAGGCCGTCGCCGGTCATGCCCTCGGTCGGTCGCCGCCTTTATATGCTCCTCCCTCAAATCTGCCGTAAGGAATAATAGATTTCTGAGCGTGCTTGTTAAAGAAAATAATACTAAATTAAGAATTAGTTAGATACCCTTCTTCTTGTATTTCTACAACTAGTTTCTACACACTTTCTACAGGCGACAGGTTCGCAGTCCCCTTGTTTCTACTTTTTCTACTTTTTCTACCCCCCTGTGTGTTTCTCTGTCCCTCCCTCGCTCCCTCTCTCACACGGAGAGTATGTATGTATGTATAATAAGTATAATAATAGAATTATATTAAAAAAACATTCAAAATGAGCCAAAAACCCACTTTTCATTTCTACTTTCAGAGTAGAAACGAGGTAGAAACATGAAATCGTTCATATATATTATATGATATAAGACCAATTGAACCTCTCTATCTTCACTTAACACGAAAAATAAGCAAAATAATAGAGGTTTTTAATGGGAAGTAAAGATATAGGATTTTGGTATTCAACGAAAGACACTTTGAAGATGAAGAAGAATACCCTGCGGCCACTTGTAGGGTGCAAAGTCCCCCGACAACGGACACAGTGCGAGGTGAAAAACCATGCCAAAGAAAGCCAAAACCAACAACAGCGAAGCCCCTCAAGGGGTGGATTACGCCCGCTACATCAAGGCGTTGGGAACCCTTCCGGCCCTGCTGGAAGAAGAACCCAATGCTCGCCTTGAGATGGCGGTTGAGGATGTCCTCCAAGGAGAGGCCAATGGTCATGACGACAAGTTGATGAGGAACCTCATCAACACCGTGAAAACGACTCTGGCCATCCACGGAAGCGACAACCACAAAGAAGCGGTCCCTGACCGTGTTCGCACTTCTGACCCGAAGCGACAAGCCCACTTTGACGGCTTGGATGCGGCGATGTCAAAACTTGTGGACCAGTCGGACGCCTTGGTCTCCGTCATGGTTGACCTCGGCTTCGGGATGCGTGTCAAGAAGGACGAGAACGACCAACCGCTCCCGTTCACGAAGGCGCAACTCCTTGAGGGACTGAACAAGAAAAACCACGAGGCCAACCCCTACCGCCCACACTCCAACAACTCGGAAGGCCAAGCGGAGGTTGAAGGCTGAAGTCCCAAGTCGGGGGGCTCTGCACCTCGTCCTTCCGGGGACGGGGTTCGTTCCTGTTTCAAAGTGTATACTCTAACCATATGGTTTGACACTTTGGGGCAAACCCCAATAATGCCAGCGAGTATTCCAAGTTATGCAAGCCCTTATGGAATCACTTACTGGAGACTTTACAGACGAATACAAACTCTACGGAGGATTAGACCCCATGCGTAAAATAACATGGACATACGAGGATGAGAAGTCATTCTTGAATGATGTCCAAAAGTTGCGAAGAAAACTAGGAAGGGATTTCCACAAGACTACCAATTGGCAAATACAAAATACACCCGTTAGGGGAATGAGTATTGAAGTCAAGACCACTATCCCATTGGACACTTACCTCAAACGAAGAGAACAACAACTGCCGGGGGTTGAAAACGAGCGTGAAGAAGAGTGAGGAAGGAGAACCCATATCTCGACATATGGGATTTCCTCCCTCAATCTCTTCCTACAACACCACCCCCCACAACAAAACAGGAAAAGAACAGGAGACAACAAAAATGCACGAAATTGACGACGAATACACAGTAAAATACCAATACATCCATTTAGATGGCAGTTTAGGTAGAGAATTAGAGCAAACCATGCCTCTGTATTGTGTCCCGACAATGTTCAGAACACTCGCAGAGTTAGAAGCGAGAGTCGTGATTAAATCATGCGAAAAGGTGGTCCAATGAAAAAAGGAAAAAACTACAACTTGAAGGTTTGGACGAAGCAGATGCTGTATTGGTTGCATGACCACTATTCCCCACCTTACCCGTGGGAGTCAAGGTATCACCGGACGACTTACTACACCTGCGAATCATGGAGGAATAAAGAATGACAGAATACACCTATGAAGATTTTCAAAAGAGGATTGAAAAGTGGTCGTATGGCGAACAGGTTGACTTTCTTATGCAAGGTAACTGGTGGTGCGACGAAATTATTTCTTTCATCAAGGAGGTGTGGTCAAAACAAGACGACGACTTCGGACCCGAGGAAGTGGATGTCTACGAATTGTTGCACATCAAGAGCACATCAAGAATCAATTTGAAAAAGAAATACGACGATTTGGAACGACGCTATGTGGAGTTGTTGGTGCAGTGCGAGGATTTGCAGAGGCAAGTGATAAACGCTACTCATCTGCTAAACGATTGTGGCTATTATCTTGAGGATGGTCGCTGGGTTGATGGTGAGAATTAACGACCCCCAACGGAGGCTACAAGCCTCCTGCGGGGTCTCCCAAAGTGCTACCATATGGTAGCATAACTTTGAGGACAGCACCCCGATTCCGGCCCCCCACACGGACCGGAAAAGGGGGTGTGGCTCACCCTTCCTCCCTCGCTACCATTCTCTCTTGGAGCGATTTCTCTTTTTGAATATCGGATTCCTTGCATACTCTCGCACGGTATCGGAAAGACGCTTTCTCCCATTGGGTCAAAGCCTCAACCATTTCATCAACTGCTTGCTCGGTGCAGAAAACGAAGGCGTAATGGGTGCTCTTGTGGTTGTGTCGCACGCCTTTCGGCAGTCGGGACCGGCTCAACATGTCTTCAACCGTTATCTCCCAATAGATTTTCAGGTGTCTCATACTTCCACCATCCACCCCAAGTCTTCGTCGTAATATGCGAGTTCAACCCGCACTTTCATTTCTGCGTTGAAAGGCACAGATTCCAATCGGCCTTTCAGCCATGCCAAAATGTGTGCTTTTGTGGATACCATTTCCGGGCTCATGTCCTTCATTATCAAAACCCATTATTTTGAGGTTGCTCAAAGTGCAACCATATGGTATGAACACTTTGGGTCATACCTCATCAATCCTAGAAGCCTTCTGTGGTTGTAGTGGGACTGACCGGACGGTGGATGCCGTAGTCTAGACCAGTCCTGTGAAAAGACCCGATGATACAGACCGTATGAGAAAGCAACAACCAAAACCAGCCACGCACCTGCAAGATTCCTTAGCCCAATTCTAGATAGTGGCGAGGATAACATAGAGGTGGACAGTAGAGATGGGGACGAGTGAGCGGAGCAAGAGGACGAGAAGTTAGGGGACTGATTCAACATATCACAAACAAGGAGAGAACAAACATGACGGAAGAAAAATACATGTGGATGAGAAGTCCCGGCCATGCGTTGGATGTGATAGCCGAATTGATGCATGACCAAAAGCACTTGAAAGACCAGGCTTCTTGGCTAAGGCACTTGGAAGAGCAGGACGCTTGGCTTAGAGCAGTAGTGAAACTGGGCTATGTGCAACTGGAAGGGGGAGAAGAACATGAAAACTAGTCTTCGCTCTTTGTTCCATCTACAAAACTTCGATTTCAAACTACCAACTGAAAGGTGTAATAGAGAATACTACCACAGCAGAGGACTACGCAACCAATGCATGTGCGATTTTTGTTTTGACAAAGAAGAATATAGAAGCCAATTCATCAGGAGAAGTGAGTGAACATGACTGTTTCAAGGGAACAATTGATAGAAATAGCAACCAAAGTCTGCGCCAGCAACGGTCATAACCACCCTCTTCAATCCTGCAAAATCTGCCAGCAGGTGGAAAAGCCTGAGCAGGAGCGAAAAAGAACGGCCCGTTAATCGTGCGCCCCTCGGCACGATAGCATGACCCAAAAGACAGGGAATGCAGGGAATAACGGGGACCTAGTGGGAAGGGGTAACCCACTAGGTCCCATCAGGGTATTGTCAAAGTCAAACCATATGGTAACATCAACTTTGAGGTGTACCTCATCAAAACACTACTCTTTCTAAGGCATGTCCAAGATTTCAGACGACGCCGCAAGAGCCTTTGAACGACGCCAGCCATTCAAGCGAGGTAATACGGAGGTCAAAATCGTGCATTATGTTGACCAGTCCGAGGTTTGGCTATGCCTTCACGGCCACCTCATCGCTTGGGACGGTCCGTATGGTCGGTTTGTCACCTGTGCTGGTTGGCCTACTCAGACCACAAAGAGCCGCCTTAACGCTCTCCTTGGCGTTGAAATCAAGACGGTTAAGGGTCAATTGATGCTCAATTCCCGCCCATGGGATGGGGATAAAAGCCCCGTCTAGCGCCCCTCGGGGCCTATCACTCAAAGTTATGACCATATGGTTGCACTTTGACGCACACCTTAAACCGCCCACAATGGACGGCTTAAGGGGGCCTAGCGGGACACCACGACCTTAGCGAGAGGTTTTACCCTCTCAAGCGTCCTCCTCTGGCGTTTCCTCCAAAGAAGCACGATAGGCTTCCATGAGAGAGTCAAGCGACCCGTCCCACTTCTTGTCCTTGTAGTCGTCTTCAAGTCGTCGGTCTGTGGAATTGTAGAGGAAATCTGCGAAGGAATCCTCTGTGTAGTAAATCAGTCCATCCTTGTTCTTCTTTCGGAACAAGAACGCCAAAACATCAGGGCTGGCTTCCACACCACCGCTTACGAATGCAACAATTGCATTCTTGGCGGCGTGAAGGGATGGAGCAATAGCGGAGGTTCCGCCACGCTCTCCGGACTTTGGAAGGTATTCTCCATATCCTTGGAGGGTTGCTTGCGTTCGGCATGACCGATACAAGTCCTCCCGTAGTTTGTCGTCAATGTCAGGAAGAAGACAGTCTGCCACAGCGTCTTTTACACGCTGGTTTGCGTCTTCCCCTTCGCTCTCTAGTTGGGCGATAAGTCGCCCGAGTCGGTTTTGTATTCTTTCAAGGTTGCTCATGTTTCTCACTCCTAGCATAGTGTCCCGCTAGACATCCTACAAGACCCTACAACCTCCATAAGGTTGTTTCCCAAAGTGCTACAACCATATGCTTTGCACTTCAAAATTTATTTTTACTATTATTATCATACGCTTCTCACTGCGTATAAAAGTCATAAAATATGCGTTTTTCGACTAAAATCAAGCATTTTTTATTTTAGCATTACTAGTACGACGGCTACTTTGCAAGACGGATACATCCGATTACATTAAGTAGTTCTTATTCCTGCGATTGAACAAGTCTTGCTATGATACCCGCAGATGATATTATCTCTTTATTTGCAGAAATACACGATGACCTCAAACCTATACTATCTAAATACCGTAAAGTAAAGTTTAGCAAGACGGATAAAAAGACATTAAATAAAATAGTAAAAAAAATACAGGAGTTAAGAATTAAACTTAATACTATAATAGCGGAGAATAAGAAACAGGGACCACAACAATACTTAACTCAATACTTTAATAACTAATAGCATTTTTATCCTGTAAATACAATAAATAGTAGAAAAAAAGGCGGCA
>VTLG01006031.1_pt1 | contig 26459 bp, 42 predicted proteins | sample 4694571 | NCBI WGS metagenome assembly VTLG01 (sample SAMN12604809, study PRJNA352737) | marine metagenome | biome: ENVO:00000447; feature: ENVO:00000209|ENVO:00000569|ENVO:01000036; material: ENVO:00002151; isolation source: viral sequences binned using virsorter ...
GGGCAATTAGTAAATTAAAAGAAATTGATGGTGAGTAATATGAATGGCAAATGGTACAACATAAAAGAAGAAGATGTAATTAACATCGAACAACGTAAAAAATATAGAGATGTTTTTATTTTAGATGAAATAGGCGGTTATGGAATTTATGCTAAAAATTTTATTAGAGAATTAAATAGCATAGACGCTGACGTTATAAATTTACACGTTGATTCTGTCGGTGGAAATATTACAGATGGTATTGCGATGTATAACGCAATCAGAGGGCATAAAGCAGAAGTAAATGTTTATGTTAATGGAATAGCAGGCTCGATTGCTTCAATAATTATTCTTGCAGGAGATAAAATTTATATACCTGAAAACGCAGGAATATTTCTGCATTTACCAATGATGGGAGAAATGGATTATCCCAACAGGCAGGATATGAAAGAAGCAATGGAAATATTAGGCAATTTTGAAAGGGTGCTAACAAATGTTTATGTTAAGCACACAGGTAAAGACGAGGATTATATTAAAAATCTTTTAGAAGCAGAAACATGGTTGTTTGGTCAGGACGCAGTAGATTTTATTGGCGACCAAGCTGAAATAACTGAAAAAATAGCAATGGTTGCTAGAATAAAAGATTTAAAAAAATATCCTTTCAGTGCATCGCTTCCTAAAATAAGTGATGGTGAACAAGATGAAACAGAGGTAATTATGAAAGATGAAATTAAAGCCGAAGCAACAGAAGAAGTTGTTGAGGAAGTTGCTGAAGAAACAGCCGAAGAATCATCTGCACCTGTTGAAGCTGTTGAGGAAACAGTGGAGGAAGTGGCTGAAGATGATGTGGTTGAGGTTTCAGAAGAAGAAATTGAATCAAATTTAACTGACGCTACTGAAATTGTAGATGAAGTTGAAGAAGAAGAAGTAGAATTAGATGCAGAGGAAGTTTTGGCAATGGAAACAGAGCGTAAAGACGGAATCGTAGCACTGTCAGAAAAATATAATATATCTTCTGACGTTGTTGTTAAAGCATTATCTAGTCAGGTATCAGTTGCTGATTTTAAAGACGAAGTTTTAGAAATATTGGCAAGTAAACCTGTAAGTAAAAAAATAATTAGTAACGAATCTGATACTGATACAGTTGCAAGCTTACGAGAACAGTTAGCAAAAACTACCAATCATCAGGAAAGATTTAATATATCAAGTAAAATCTCAAAATTGAGATTCAAATAGAAAGAGAGTAATAAAAATGGCAAACGTAACAGCGGAAGGTAACACAAGCAACACTTTAAGTGTTGATGAGTTATTAACAGACGTATTAGAAAGCTATAAAACTCAGTTCCCTGTCATTGGACAGTTCTCTACTGATTTTTCTAGCGAAACAGCAAGAAAAGGGCAGTCAATAATTGCTCGAATCTTGTCAGCACCAACAGTGGCAGACTTCAACGGCAATTATTCTAAACAGGGTAATGGCACAGTAGAAGCTCAATCAGCAGGCTCTTTAACAAAAGACCTTGCAATAACATTAAATCAGCACAAGCATGTTCCTGTTAAAATGGATTATGCTGACCTAATTGCAACTCGTCGTGATTTATATGGCGAAATGGTAGCAGAATTATCACACGCATTAGGTAAGGATTTAATGGCAAATGTTTGGAATCTTTGTGGAGCAGGAAACTTCTCTGAAGGTGTAACAGCAGGAGGAGCAACAGTAGCGTTGTCAGACCTGTTAAATGTTAGACAAAGATTAAACGAAAAAGGTGCTTCAGTAAATGGTCGTTTCGGTATTGTAAGCAGTGCGGTAATGAGCGATTTACTTGCAGACGACAAAATTGCTTCCAACGATTATTATGGACAATTATCAGGGTCTTCAGGACTTGGTGTTTTAAATAATATTGCAGGATTTGAAGCGATTTATGAGTATGTAACAACTGACGAGAACGATGCAGACGTTGTAGGTTTCTTTGGTGACAAGTCAGCAATCAACATTGCAGGACGTGTACCACAGGACTTCAATGAGCAAGCAAGCAGAGCAAATGCTCCTGCAATTGCAAGTTCAACAATCGTTGCTGACCCATCTTCAGGAATGAGCATGATGGGTATTACATACCAAGAGGCAGGAACGTTCGATATTTACACTACACTTACCCATATTTATGGATTAAGAGCAGGTAATAACGGCGGTTCAGCAGGTGATGGTACTGACTTCAGCGGAGTATTATTTAAACACGCATAAGTAGCAATTAACAAAACCCTGCTTTCGGGCAGGGTGTTTTTTTAAAATTATGATAGAGCCAATACATAGAGTTAGAACAGTAGATATATCAACAGAACCTGTTACTGTTAGTGAAGCAAAAGCACACTTACGAGTAAATCATTCTGACGATGACAGTTACATTGGTGAATTAATAACAGTTGCTAGACAAAGTGCGGAAATTTCAATTAGCAGAGTATTGGGAGATTCAGCAACTTACCTTGTATCTTATAATAGTTTTCCATTATACAGGGATTTCATGCGAATACCATATCCGCCACTTTTAAATGTAAGCAGTGTTAAATATTACGATTTGGCAAATAATTTACGAACAGTACCAACTGACCAATATATAGTAAATTCAGATGTAACAGATTCAGCTTTGATTGGATTTAAAGACAATTTTGACAGAGAAACATTATCGAAAGAAAGAAAAGCACCTGTACAGGTAACATTTACTGCGGGATATGATAGTGCAGTAATTCCAAAACCTATAAAACAAGCGTTGCTACTTTTAATATCGCATTATTACGATATACGAGAACCAATTTTAACAACAGGAACAGTTTTAAAAGTTCCTCGCTCTGTCGACTTTATTTTAAATCAATATAAAGTACGGAGTATCTAATGAAAACTATAACTATCACTTACAACAGAAACCCTAAAAGCGTTTCCCGTATTGATAGTTGTGTGGATTTGGGAATTACATTTAATGGCGAAACGTTAAACGTAATGCCAACCCCAACAGAAGTTTACATGACTTTTAATATTGAACAAGGCGTAGAAGAAACGTTAGACGATATTGTTGGAATCATGGGTAAAAAAAAGTATAGGGGTGTTTATAATTTTAATATAAAAGTAGTAGAAAATGATTGTATAGATAATTTTAGTTTTATTGGGACACCAATTTATTATAGAATACCCGATACATCTATACCACAAACAGAAATGGTATTGGCGGTTAAAAATGACGACTAACGAAATAACAGACACAGTAACAAAAGCAATTGTTAGCGGAACGAGTGCAGGTGCAAGTTGGGGTTTGCAGGACGTAAGTTATATGGCAAGTATAACAGCATCTTTAATCGCAATAATTGTTGGTTTATCTTCTCTGTATAACATTGTAAAGGCTTGGAAAAATGGTAAGTAAAAAAGATTTTAAAATTGGCGATACATCAGAAATTACTATCCCGTTGCGTAATTTAATAGCAATGATTGGCGGAATAGCAATGGCTGTTGTCGGTTACTTTCATGTTGATGAGCGTATTATGATGCTTGAACATGAACAAGAAAAAATGATGTTGGATTTAGATAAAAATTCAGAGTTCAGAATTTTATGGCCTCGTGGTGAATTAGGTTCTTTACCTGCTGACGCTGAACAAAATATGAGATTGGATTTTATTGAGAAAAAACTAGAAAAAATGGTGAAAGAATGAGCATGGAATTAATAGCAATGTTGGGTGGTTCGCTTTCAGGTTTTATTATGAAACTGATAGCGTCGCAAATGCAATCTCAAGCAAATCAATTAGACGCAATGTTAAAAAAACAAGCGTTAGCAGATGATTCTGCTGACAGAGCGTCGAAACGTGATGGTCAAGCAGGACAGATTGTTAGACGAACAATTGCACTTTGCACTTTATTTGCTGTTATATTTGCACCTTTCATTCTCGCATTTTTCAATGAGCCTGTTACAATTGAAGCAGGAAAAAAGACGGGATTATTAGGGTACTTATTAGGCGATATGTTTAGCAAGGGCAATGGTTGGATTGAATTAAATGGGTATGTTTTACTACCTGAAGTCAGACAAACTATGCTTGCACTCGTGGGATTTTATTTTGGGAGTAGTCAGGTAAAATGAGAAACGTTGGAAAATTAGATGAACGAATTGCTATTAAATCACTTTCAATTACTGAAGGCGATTTTGGTGAACCGTTATATTCTGATGATTCTCCTAGTTACTATCATGCACAGGTAATCACGAAAACAGGAAAAGAAGTAGATGAAAATGGCAAACAGGTCGGTTATCAGAATTTCGACTTTCGTCTACGTTTTGATTCTAATATTAAAATTAGACAGAAGTTAGTATGGGATAGTCGTGAGTTCGATATTGAATCGATAACACACCAACGACGAATTGACCAAACTGTTCTACATTGCAGGGAGGTCATTTAATGAGTTTTCAAAGAACGGTAGCAACAGAAATAAATCAAGCTAGAAAAAATATCGGTAATTATTCTGAATTTAAACTAGATAAAAAAAGCATTGAACATCTGTTAGTTAAATTAAATAAAGTTTCAAAAGATGTAAGTCGACTTGCACCTAGCAGAGCCGTCAGAGCAGGTGGCAAAGTAATTATAAATGAAATGAAAAAAACAGTAGCAGTTGATACAGGCAAATTAAGAAAATCAATAACGCAAAAAATAAAAAAATATCGAAAAGATGGAAATACAACTTCAATTATTGGTGCAAAATATACTTACATAAGTGGCAGAGAAAGATTTAAAGACGCAGGTATATATGTATTTTTTAACGAATTTAATAGAGAAAAATTAGGAACAAAACACAAACCATTTATGAGAAAAGCATTTTTAACAGCAGGAAGCAAAGCAGTACATGCTGTTAAGGAATCAGTAAAAAATGATTTTGATAAAGTTGCAAAAAGGCATAAAGCAAGATGAGTACAGAATCAATATATAAAGCATTAGCAGGATATTTAAAAAATACAAATATTGGCGACAATATGAAATTTTATCCTAGCCACGCACCGCAAAATGCTTCTGACCCATATTGCATTTTAACTATGATTACAAACGATACAGACGTACATCATGGCGGTTCTTTTGATTCGGGCAATGCTATTTTTCAATTCGATTTTTTTTCAAAAACTTTAGCAACTTTAGATAATAGAGTTGAAAGTTTAAAAAACGCTTTTGTTGGACAATCTATAAATTTAACAAGTGGAGTTACCATTTGCTATGTTCGTTCGCAGAATGAATTTGACGATTTTGACGACAAAGCAGACACTTATATCAGGTCATTAGATTTGGTATTTAAATATATATTCAATTAGAAAGAGGTAAATAAAATGGCAATAAAAGGATACGGTGTAAAATTCTCTATTTCGACTGATGACGGAAGTACATACAGCGAAATTGGTGATATTACTGATTTAACTCCTCCTAGTATTAGTAAGGACACTATCGAAACCACTTCACATGGTACTTCAGGTATTCGTACTTATGTTGGAGGTTTAGTTGATTTCGGTGAAATGTCAGTAACTTGTAATTTAGACCCTGATGTCGCAGATACAGGTTCTAAAAATCATGTTGACCTACGAGCATTAGCAAAAACACCTAATGACGACCCTGTTGCAAGTACATACAAGTTTAAAATCGAGTATGCGGACAGCACAGCTTCTGTTGATACATTCAGAGGTGTTGTAACATCATACGAGGCATCTGCGCCTATCGATGGTGTATTATCAGCAACATTCGGAATTAAAGTTAGCGGAGAAATTACATATACATAGTTAAGTTAACCCTGCCTTTCGGGGCAGGGGATTTTAAAGAGGTAGAACAATGGCAAAATATTTAGGAATAGGATATACGTTAGAGGTATCTGTTAATAACAGCACATGGACATCAATACCAAATATGACTTCATTGTCCATGCCAACAATCAGTAAGGATTCAATAGAAACAACTAATCATTCTGACTCAGGTTTTAAAAATTATGTTGGCGGTTTGGTTGATAGTGGTGAGGTTGTTTTTACATCGCAGTCAGATTTATACAGAGCAGGTGAGGGATATGGTAATTGGAACGCAAGATTGGCAGATGGCACAGCATCGCAAAATAGAGCGAGTGTTACATTAGACGGTCATACTTACACTACAAGCACAGCAGACGCCAAAACGATTGTACATACGGGTAAGGATTATATAACAGCGTTTCCGTACGAAGAACGCAATATAAACGGCAATTTTAGAAACACAAAGGTTAGTAACTTGGGAACAGGTATTTTAAGGTCAGATGTATCAGGTGGTCAGGGTACAGGGTGGACTACCGATGGTTCTGCAACAAATGCAGGAATTACTATAGACCATACAACAAGTCCACGACGTCTAGTGGTAGATACGTCGGCTGATGAAAACCCTCCTTTCGCATATATTAACAAGTCGCATATATCAAAAGAATCAGGACACGGGCATACAGGCGAGCGAGTTTTTCCAACAAAAGGTGTTAAACATCAATTTAATTATACTGTAAATGCTTTCAGTCCTGAAAATAATGAAAGATTTTTAATTTTAAATTATGGTAAATCAGTTGCCAATGGCGGTTATTTAAGTAGCGGAACAGCAGGTATGAGAATACCACGAAGTGTGGCAAGTCATAAGGTCGCATTTATGAGTGGTGGTTATGATTTCTTTTCATTGTTTGTAAATAATACTGATATAACAATGAGTGATTTAAAATTATATAGATTTTTCAGTTGGTGGGATTGCATGAGAGATGACAAAAATCTGTACGGCAGAATAAAAAATCCCGATGGCAATGTAGAGGCTACTTTTGATTGCTGTGTTTACGGGCAAGAGCAAGCAACACCAATAGATAATATTGTTGAAACTACAGTGTCCTTAAAAATCAAGGGTGCTATAACTTATGTAAATTAAAGGAAAAAATTATGGCAAAAATAAAATATAAAGGAAAAGAAAAAGAAGCAAAAATAGATAATAGAGCAATGATGAAATTTGAATTAGGAGGAGGAACAATTGCACAGTTTGAAACGCAACCAATTTCAGCGTCAATTCAGCTTGCCTGCGCCTGTTTAAATTTAGATGGCGACCCGTTAGACCATGCTAACGACTTACCGCCATTAAGTGAATTGCCTCAAATTATGAAATTGATAATAGATGAAAGTGGTTTATTAAAAGATTCTGATGATAAAAAAGAGGATATAATAACAAAAAAAGAAAATGGCTAGAGTATCAGGCTCTAGCAAAAATTTGTTATGGGTTAAGTAAGGAGGAATTTTTAAATGCAGATAAATATGAAATGGAAGCTTATCAAAAAGTTTACGAGCAAGTGCGTGAAAGAGATGAGTATAATTATGCAAAAATTTGTTGGATTCTTGCAGAAATTAATCGTGACGATAAAAAGAAACCTCGTGCGTATAAAATCTCTGACTTTATGCCCGAGCAGAAAAGCAGTCATAAAAATCTTACAAAAGCAGAGTTCGAAAACAAAGTAACTAGATTTAGAGTAGCGTTAGAACAAATGAGGTCTTATCAGTAATGGCAACTAAAATCGGCAGTTTGTTTGGTGATATAACAATAAACACCAAACAGTTAGATAAGGATTTAAGGCGAGTAAATCGTAAACTTAAATCTTTTGGTCGTTCTGCGTCGCAGGCAGGAAAATCAATGGCGTTAGGCTTTGGTACACCTGTTGCGATTATGGGCGGTACTGCGGTAAAAGTTTTTCAAAATTTCGAACAGGAAATGGCGAAAGTAAAGGCAATATCAGGAGCAACAGCTTCAGAATTTGCAATGCTAGAAAAAAATGCTAGGGATTTGGGAGCATCAACTCGTTTTACTGCAACGAATGTTTCAGAGTTACAGTTGAATTTTTCAAAGTTAGGATTTACAGCAACTGAAATTGAAAAAGTTACTAAAGCAACTTTAAACCTAGCACTTGCTACAGGTGAGGATTTAGCAGAATCTGCTAGAGTATCAGCACAGACGTTACGAGGGTTTGGATTAGAAGCTGATGAAATGACACGAGTAACTGATACGATGGCAATGGCGTTTAGTTCATCTGCTCTTGATTTAACTAAATTCGATACAGCAATGGCAATTGTATCTGCATCTGCAAAATTAACAGGCGTATCAGTTGAAGAAACGTCTGCAATGTTGGGAACATTAACCAACAGAGGTATCGATGCCTCGTCAGCAGGTACAGGGTTGCGTAATGTATTTTTAAAATCGAATGAAGCAGGTTTAAGTTTTAGAGAAGCATTAAATAGAATTAGAGATTCATTAGACCCTGCATCAACAGCAATGGATTTATTTGGCATTAGAGGTGCAACTGTCGGTGTTACTTTAGCGATGACGCAAGAAGAAACAGCGGGATTAACTAGCAAATTAGAAGATTCCGCAGGCAAAGCACAAGAGATGGCAGACATCATGGACGACACGTTGCAGGGTTCCCTATTCAAATTAAAATCAGCTTTTGAGGGTGTGCAGTTATCATTAGCAAAAAAACTTGCACCTGCAATTAGAGATATTGTGGATAAAATTTCTGCATTTATGCAAAACAATCAAGAATTAATATCGCAGGCATTATTAATGGCAGGTAAATTTGCAATGGTTGGAGTAGCAGTTGGCGTAATGTTATTTGCAATAGGACAAGGTGCGTTTTTAATAGCAAATTTGGGAACAGCTTTTGGATTTATTTCAGGTATTGTTGCAAACTTTACAAAACTAATGGCATTGGCAACAGGCGGAACAAATGCGTTTAATTTTGCAATAATGAAAACGCAATTATTAACTTTTGGTAAAGCATTGTTAGTTGTTATTGGTGCGTTGGGAATTGTAAAAGGAATTTTTGAGGGAATAACAGGAAATAAAGTCAATTGGGGCGATATGGTAATAAATGTTCTTGCAGGCATTGCTACCGCTCTTGATGTTGTTGTTGGTTTATTAACAGACGTTGTAAATAATATATCAACAGCAGTTGCTAAATTAATTACTAAAACTAAAGAATTAATTAATTCACTTGTATCTGATGACCAAAAATCAAGAAATGATTTATACGATAAATACGGAATAACTAGAGCGCAGGTCGGTAGAGCAAACGCAAGAAAATTTGATAAAGGGCAAACAGTCGATGGCATGACGCTAGAAGAATATCTGCAAAAAATGGCAGGCGGAGAAATAGCGGTATCGGGTAAATTTGCAAGAACAGAAGAAAATAAACAGCAAGGAATACAAGGAAAATTTGACGATAAAAAAGCATTTTTCAAAACACTTTTTTCAGGAGATTATACTTCAATATTAAGCGATTTGGGAATCGATACCACAGGAATGACAGGTGGTACAGAACAAGATGTTTCAAAAGTTTTAGGATTAGATGAAGAAAAACAAGCAGAGTTAGATGGTTATATTAAAAAAATTCAGGATTTACAAAATCAGGTAGGAGATACAAAAACTGAATTTGAAGAATTTGGTAAAAGCATGAAAGATAACTTTGCAAAAAGTTTAAATGATGTTGTTCAGGATACAAAAGTAACAAAAGAGGAAATGGCAGGAATTGTTGGTCAATTATCAGATGGTTTAACTAACAGTTTTCAAAACTTTTTTAATGGCACAAAAGCAGGTTTTAAAGATTTGGCAAATTCTGTAATAAAAGAATTGCAAAGAATAATTATTAAAAAAATGATTGTTAATAAAATTTTAGGATTTGCACAGACAACTTTGGGATTAGATAAGGGTAGTTTAGTTGATGGCGAATTGGCAAGCGGAGGAATGGCATTTGCAGGAAAAACATATCTAGTTGGCGAACGTGGTCCTGAATTATTTACGCCAAAATCTAGCGGTATGGTAACTCCGAATAATCAACTAGGCGGGTCAGCAGTAATAAATTTCAATATTAACGCTATGGATTCCTCGTCATTTGATACGCACATGGAACAGCGTCGTTCAATGATTGTTGGAATGGTAGATGAAGCATTCAACAGCAGAGGTAAGGTGGGTATTTATGGCTAATTTTCCAACAGACGTGTTACCGAGCGATATTAAAATAGGTTCTCATTATCAGACAACAGAATCAACTACTCAAAGTTACAGACGACGAGTTGCTACTCGTGGCGGGCATCGATGGTCATTCGAACTGTCATACAACCCACAAAAACAATCTGCTTTTTCTAAAATTTTTGCTTTTATTCATTCACTAAAAGGTAGGTTTGGTAGTTGTACTTTTGATTTACCAAATTATTCAACACAATCTAACTTTACAATGAAATCAGGTATAACAGATATTACTGTCAGCACAACTGTATCAAACGGCACAGAAATTAGTTTAGCAGGTATAGATACAGGTAGTCAGATAAAAGCGGGAGATTTTTTTAGTATTCAGGGCAGTACAAAAAAATATATGGTTACGCAAGATGTAACAACGACCTCAACACATTCAGCAGGAAATGATAACGCAGGTGCTACACCAATTTATTTTTGTCCCGCATTAATACAACAAGCAGACGCAGGAAATACAATTACGTTTAATCAGGAATTTCAAGTGTCATTAGCAGAAGATGAATTTTATGTAAATTTTCCAATGGAAAAAACTTTTTCAACATCAATTAAATTAATTGAAACAACAACAAGCACAGGCAGTACGTATTAATGAGAACATTAGACGCACAAACGAATCAGGAACGAGTTTTGCCAAATGTTGTTGTTGCTCATCTTTTAAAATTTGATTTGGGAATTGGCGGTACAACGATAACTCATTATTTAACTGACTATTTTAAAAATGTACAATATGCAGGAAATAATTATCAAGCACAGGGCGACCTATTAACGATTACAGGTTTAACTGAAAGCAGTACATTTGAAATACAGCAGTGCAAAATTCAATTAAGTGGTATAAACAGAGTTTTTTTACAACAGTTAATTTCATATAATTATACTTGCAGAAATATTACCATTTATAAACAATTTTTTAGGTCAGTTAGAGATGCAACTTATATTGGCGATGCTTCATTAATACCCGATAGAAATTTATACGAACGAATGGGCGAACCAATCGAATTTTTTAATGGAAAAATCAATGCACCAACGATACAGGATAATCCAAACAATGATACGACTACAATAACAGTATCAGCAACAAGTGTTTTTGGTGATTTTAACAAGCGAAGTGGCAGACATACGAACGACATGGAACAAAAAACATTAAGTCAGGAAGATGACTTTTTTGCGTTATGGGGAAAAATAGACGAGGATATAATATGGGGGAAAGAGTAGCAAAATTTGAAAAGGTAAACGGTAAAAAATTAAATTTTTATGATAATAAAATTATCGAATTTGCCAACTTTTTAATAAACAAAGATTTTATTTGGAACGAAAGAGATTGCTTTTCAGTAATATGCAGTGTTGTAGATATTACTTTTAATACTGATTATTACAATCAGCAATTACAATATACAAGGAGTTTATCTGAATCGATTAACTACTATAAAAATCAAGAGGTCTATTACTCCATGCTTGATATTGGATTTACAGAAAAGGACGTTAGAACAGCGTCAATTGGTGATGTTTTTTATGAGTATAAAAACGGCAGAGAAAACACAAGTATTTGTTTGGGTGGAAACGTATTAAATGCAAATGAAAAAGATGGTTTTTATATAACTAAATTTAAATTTAATTCTGTATTACATGAAAATATAAAATTATTGGGAATATAAATGGCAGAAATAACAATATTTAAAAGCATAGTTGCTTGGTTTAAAGCATTGCCTGCTATTGTTCAGGGCGTTGCTGTATCATTTGCTTTAAATAAAATTGCTGAACAGTTTATAGATAATGATTTTGACCAACAGTCAGTTAATTACGATAAATCAATTAAAACAAACAATACATCTAACACGCACCCAATTCCTGTTGTATATGGCAAAAGAATAGTTGGAGGTTCTGAATACAGGTCAGTATCAGGAACAAAAAACGAATTTTTACATAGAATATTAGTTTTAAGCGAAGGCGAAATCGATTCTGTAACAAAAATTTTTTTAAATGATAAAAATATAGATACGATTAGTAAGTACGATGGTTTAATTACATCAGATATTAAATTGGGTGCTGATAATCAAACGGCATCAAATACAGCAGTATCGCAAGTATCAGGTTGGTCGGGCAATTGTATTGGGTTTAAATTGGCATATTTACATTTACGCTTAAAATTTGATAGAGAAGCATTTAACAACGTGCCAAAACTAACAGCAGAAGTAAAAGGTAAAAAAGTTTATGACCCTAGAAATTCAGCACATTCACAGACAGACAATTCAACATGGGAATGGTCAGACAATCCCGTTCTTTGTATTTTGGATTTTTTAACTAATTCGATTTATGGCAGAGGCATTCCTTACAGTCAAATTGATTTAGATACTTTTATTACAGAAGCAAATTATTGCGATACGACTATAGATTATATTGATACAGATGGTAATTTATTAGATGCAAGTGAAAGAAAAAGATATACTTGCAATGGAGTATTAAATACACAAAACAAAGCATTAGAAAATTTAAAAAAACTTTGTTCGAGTTGCAGGGCAGTAATAATCCCGCCCGGTAAACAGTATAAAATAAAAATTGATAGAACTGATACTGCTGTTTTTACTTTTAATGAAGATAATTTAATTGGCGATATTACATTGGTTGGTTCAGATATTAAAGAAATGAAAAATACAGCAAGGGTTAGATTTTTCGATGTAAATAATAATTACGACGAGGCAATCCATAATATTAAATCACCAATATTTAAAATAGAAGATAGTAATGAGGATTTAGTTGCAGAAATGCAGTTCCCTTTTACGAATACACACCAACGAACTAATTATTTAGCAAATCAAACACTAAAACAATCCCGTCAGCATTGGAAAATCGCATTTACATCTGACATTTCTGCTATTGGTGTTGAAGCTATGGATTTGGTTTACATAAAAAGTAAAATTTTGGGTTACACAGGAAATGGAAAATTATTTAGAATTAATAGAGTAGAATTAAAACCAACAGAACAGTTAGTTTTTTCGGCAGAAGAATATGATACAAGCGTTTACGATGTTGAGTTAGAAGCACCGCCTGCTTTTCCTGATACAAATTTACCTAATCCTTTTGAAACAAGACCTGTTGTAAATCTGCAAGCAGATAGTTCAGAGTCAGTGCGTGGATTATTAATCGCAACAGATGGAACATTGGTAAGTAGAATTAAAATTACATGGACAGAACCCGAACTTTCGTACATCGATAAATATGAGGTTGGTATTTCAGTAGCAGGCGAAAACGCATTTACTTCTATTTTTACAGAAGAAACTACTTATTATGCAACAGGCGTAGTAGATACTTTGGAATATGATATACGAGTAAGAGCGGTTTATGTAACAGGGAAAAAATCTGAATATGTAGAAATAACTCATCAGGTAGCAACAAAAAGCCAAAAACCTGCTGAACCAAAATCTTTTTCTGTAAGCACAGGAATGGAGTATACTCAACTCTACACATGGGAACAAAATACAACAGAATTAGATATTGCGGGTTATCGAATAAAATTTAGTGATAATTTATCAGCAACATGGGACGATATGAGTTATTTACATGGCACAGATACTAACAGAAGTTTAGTTTTATCTTCGCCATACGAATCTTATTTATTATCATCGGGAACATATAAATTTGGAATTAAAACTGTTGATACAAGTGGCAACGAATCAGAAAATGCAAGATTTACAACTGCAACAATCGATACATCTCCTTTCAGGAATTTATTAGAAGCATTTTATCCACGACAAAGCGGTTGGGAAACATCAGGAACAATTACAGATGGATATATCGATGACGCAAGCGGAAATATTGTTGCTAGTGGTAACATTACATGGGACGATTTTGCCAATACAACATGGAGTGGAGCATCAACATGGACAAACGGACAATCTAGCACTGTTGTTTATGAAACAAATGGAAATTTTTTCAGCGGTGCAGAATTAACATACAGACCCGCAATAACGGTAAATGCAGTAGGTTCAGTTACTATTGAGTGCGATTATTCATCTGACGGCTCTACTTTTAGTGGCAGTTTTCAATCAATAACAGGTTCAGTTACAAATAAAGGAATAAAAGTAAAAGTAACAGTTACGGGAACTAATCCTATAATTTCAGGATTGGCAATTTTATTAGATGGTAAAGGGTTAGAAGAAGAATTAAATGATTTAGACACAAGTACATTAGATTCAGCATTTCGTACAGGTGTAGGCGATTTTAAATTACCACTTCAAACTAATTTTAATAATATAAGAACGGTGTCCTTGCAATTACAAGGAAATACTGTTAATCTATCAGCAAGAGTTATAAGTAAAACAACGACTGTTGGTGGCAATTTAGCACCGCAAATATTAATAGCAAATACATCGGGAACGAATACAGACGCAATAGTCGATTGCACGATAAAAGGATATTAGATGACAGATTTTCCAACACAAAAAATAGCAACAGATTTTATTGACAGTCCTGCCGATACGCCTCAACAGGCAAGGGAAACATTGGAAAAAATGACTAGTGCAATTAAACAGATTTATGATTCAATAAATGATGCTAATGGTTTATGCGAATTAATATCCGACAGAGTAAATGATAATTGTTTACAGGATTTAATTACATCAGCATTAGTTGTTGATGGTGCAATAAAACATAGGCATATGGATAAGTATGATAATGTTACCATCGATGGTGTTATGTATGAAACAGGTGCTTTTAGTAGTAAACATTTAAAAGACGGTTCTATTACACTTCAAAAATTAGCAAAAGGTTCGGGAAGATTTTACATTGATGACGCAAGCACACTTACCAAACAATCGGCTGATAGTCAAAGAATGACAACAGCAACTTGTAATGCAGTAAAACAATTTATTGATACTAATTTTACAATTGAATTTATACCATCAGCAAATAATTGCAGAGTAATGGTATCGAATTGGACAGATGCAAAAGCAGGAATAGAAGCAAGTGATATATACATAAGAAACTTTCCTAATGACGGATATGAAAATGACAGCACAGCAACATATTACGACAAAGCAGGACTGCCTGATAACAGTTCAACGTTGGGCGGTATTTTTCAAGGCGGTGCTGACGCATTAATTTGTGGTATTGAATTTAGATATTCTGATAGAAAATCAAGTGGAAATTACGCAAAAATTAATAACTATCTAGGTGGTTCAGGTCATCAAATGCGTATTTATGTAATACACATGAAAGGATAATTTAGATGAGTGACTATTTATTATATGATGCAACAGCAAACGCAACAACAGATAAAACAAAATTATCTGCACTAACAGATAATGTAGACAGAAGTACAGATATAGCAAGAAAGGCTGTTCAGGATTTTTATAAAGCAATTCAGGTAATAAATCATCTAATAGAAAATCGAAATAAACCAAAACATTTTTTAATTTTAACAGCAAGCGCAAAAATACCAACTGAAAAATTAGTTAATAAAATAAATTCAGACGAATTAAAAGATGATTGCGTTTATTTAAATACATCTAATTATAATTATAAAACAAAATTTGATACCATACAGACAGAAAAATTAAAAGACAATGAATTTAAACCAACAGGTTGTATAAATTATTCGCACAATGAACAAGTTTTTACTAATAAATCTCCTAGTTTGCACGCATTACATGACATGGTTTACGATAGAGGAAGGTACAAAACGATAGGTTTTGAAATACAAGATTATGCCGAATACAGAACAATGAATCAAGTAACAGGTTGGGCAAATCATGGTAGCACGCATTATGTAAAAACAGAATTTGGTGAAGTAGATATTAGATTAACAGGTCAGAATAGAGCCTCAAACCAACGCCATAATTTTTTCTCAACAAATGAAAGCCTAATAGTATCAGCATTTCCATCGACTGATAGTTTTAACGCAGGAGCAGGTTGGTTATATGATAATCGTGGTATAAGTAAATTTACAGGAAACAGTACATTTTTAACGGGATTGCAGATGGGATATTTTGAAGTTAGAGATTTTAGTGAAGATAGTAGAAATCGGGTAAAATTTAATGCTTACATACCCATTTTTAAAATGAAAGTAGGACAACTAACGTATTCGGTATCTACACGGGTTTAGGAATATTATGAGTATAAGAAGTTTAACATCAACATTGGCATTGAAAAGCGGTAGAGTCACAACAAATAATATGGATAGTGATTCTGATAGATTGCGTTTCGCAAGAGCAGAATTTTATGAAGCATTACATTTGCTTTTTACATTAATCGACCAAATAGATAAAAATCGTGGTTTATTAAAAGTTGGTGATGATGGCAAAGTACAAGCAAAAAATTTATTGAATCATATAGACGCAGATATGATAAAAGACAACTCTCTTGAAAACGATAATTTTGCTGATAACAGTATAACTGCGGGAATGGTTAGGAATAGCAATATACAGGACAGAATTGATTATGCTCCGATTACAAAAATAAAAGTAGACCCAAATGTTTTTACAAACGACGTTACTGATATTGAAAATTCAACAACAGATAAAATTCCATTAACAGAACCTGTAAAACAATATTTAAGAAGCAAAGTTATAAATCAGGATTTAAGAGGAACTTTATATATAACAAGTTGGCAAGCAGGCATTCAGACACGAGGACAAATTACTTCAGGCAACCATTTTACATACAATGATTTTGGCGTTAAAAATGTAGCAGACCATACAGGCATTGGCGACCCGTGTGCCATTGTTGGCGTTGAATTTGATAATTATGTTTTAGATGTTACAGGCAGAGTAGGTACTCCCGCCAATCAATCAGAAGGACAAATTAAAAACGGTGAAACGTTAACTAAATTAAAACAAGACAACGGCGGTGTAACAGATGTTAATTTATCACAGCATCATAGTTTTAGAGTTAGATTTTATTATTGTAAAGTTGAAGTATAAAAAGGAGTAAAATGAAAATACCAAGTGAACAAATACAAGAAATAGCATTATCAATAGATAAATTAGATTATGTAATTTGCAGAATGTTTCCTAACATTGTTGGCGGTCATCATTACATGGCGCAAGGCGAACTTGACCAATCAACAATGCAACAGGCAGAAAGAAGTATAATTACATATTGGGCGGTGCAAGGACAGGAAGTCCCAACACCTGAAAAAATAATGGAAGTTTGGCAAATTGTTGAACCACATTATAACAGAATGAAAGATGAGATTTATGTGCAGAATACTTTTGCTGAACCATTGGTTGCAGACAGTAACGACTTGCAAAATGACCCATTAGATTCTGTTGATGAAGAAAATATTGAAGAATAATTTTATACGTTAATCGGTTGACGTGGGGTTGAAAATCCTTTTCCTGACAAGGCAGTCGTGAGTCCTGTTTTAAAATCGACAAATCACGGCATTTTTTTGTGTAAAACTTTTTTAACTTTTTGTTAAATTTTTTGTTGACGTATAACTAATTTTAGATTATACTTACTTCCATGATTAACAAACAACAAAAAATAAAGGAGATAAAAATGACAAATCATACTATAAATGTACTACTTCACGATGACAAACCAAACAATGAAAATGGTTATAGAAATATTGCCACTTTCAACATTGACGTAGAAAACGTTACTGACATGACTGAAATTCAAGTATTGGAAACTGTATACTGTAATACCCAAAATGCTTTTTCAAATTGGATTACTGATACAAAATTCAATCACGTTGACGAAATCGATTCTGTTTCAATGCAGATAAACGATTACAACACAAAGGACGCAAAAACACTAAAATACGTTCCTGCGGAAAAACGAGTTGATGGTGTTGAATATTATAAGTTCAGTCGTTCAACAATGATTGGTGACGTTTTCGAAATGAATGGCGAATACCACATGGTTGCTGATTGGGGTTTTGTAAAACTTTCAGAAGAAGTTTTTGAATATTTGGCAACACTAACAGGACGTCAGGTCAGAGATTTAGATTATATCGCTGAAAAAAATGGCGGTGATATGACTGACGTTGCTAAATTAAAAAAATTACTAAAAAGATATTATTCAGAATAAAATTACCAACTGAATTAATCGGGGGCATAACGCCCCCTTTTTTTTTGTATTATATATTTTACATCAGTAATAAATTTTGTTATACTACCGAAAATTAAATTAAGGAGATAAAATGAATATATTTATTACAGACGAAAACCCCGAAATCTGTGCCACAGATTTATGCGATAAACATATAGTAAAAATGGTGCTTGAATCGGGTCAAATGTTATCGACTGCCCATCGGTTATGTAACGGTCAGTCCGACGTTTACAAGGTAGCCTACAAAAACCACCCTTGCACTATATGGACAAGAGCAAGTGCTAGTAATTATTTTTGGCACTATCAATTATTTGTAGCAATGAGTAACGAATACAAGCACCGATATAAAAAAAATCATACAACGTTTTTAAAATTACAAGATAAATTATGCGTTTTGCCTCGTGATATTCCTATGGGTAAACTGACACCTTTTGCTTGCTGTATGCCCGACGAATATAAAATTAGTAATAATGTAATATTAAATTACAGATGGTTTATTACGAACAAACCTTTTAAAAAAGTTTGGACAAATCGTGACAAGCCTAATTGGTATAATGAGTTTAAATGCGTTGACCCTTTACTTGCTAATTTTGCTGTGTAAAAAATAATTAAAAAAAAACGTAAAATTTTTTTGACATTGTAAAAAATAATTAGTATACTTTTTCCATGATTAATAAACAAAACAAAGGAGATAACAAAATGCAAAACGAAATTACAATACTAGAACATAATACTCAAATCAAAACTGAAAACGATAAATACCAACCTCACATCATGTTTAAAACGTTGCGTGGTTGTGTAACAGAAGATTACTTACATGATAAAGTTAGTTATGTAATGAGTAATGATGGTATTACAATGCGAAAAGCAAATTCGCTATCAGAAAAAATTAAACATGACATCGAACAAGCAGAAGCAAACGATAAAAAATATAATACAACTGAATATACTCGTCCTTTCTCTAGTCAACGTGGTGCGATGATTACAAGCGATTACGAGGGCAAAAAAGAAAAACTAGAACAAGAGAGAATTGATTACGAAAATGCTGTAATGCTACATGACGGACAAATTGTAAAAGTTATTGATTACGATTTATCTGAAACTTTATACAGAGTTGAATTAAAAAATAAATACTATGATGTTTGCGACCCTGTACATTTTATAAAGGTGGAAAACAATGATTAGTAAATTTTTCATTTATTGCTTAATCGCAGTCGAATCGGGGGGTCAGCTTGACCCTTCGACTTGCGTTGGGGATAATGGTGCGAGTGTCGGCTGTTTGCAAATACAGACAGCAGTAATTGACGATTTAAACCGCATCTACCCTCAATACGAATTTACATATTCCGACAGAACAAACGTCAGAAAAAGCATTGAAATGGCTTTTTTATATATGACGTATTGGGGAGAACGATATGAAAAGCGAACAGGCAAAAAAGCAACGTTGGAAACGTATGCAAAAATTTGGAATGGTGGTCCTTATGCTGACAGAAAGACAGGAGTCGCAAAGGACAATTTAAATAAATATTGGGAGAAAGTTCAAAAACAAATAAGGAGAAATCAAAATGCAAGATGAAATAGAAATATTGGATAATCTAATAAAAGATGAAAATTTTAGTTTGGATTATCATAAGAAAAAAATCAAGGAAGTAGAATTAAAAATCGATGTTTACGAAAATCGAAAAAAATTAATTCAACAAATTCGTGCTGACGAAAGTGAGCGTCAGAGTGAGTTATGACCATGATAATATAATATTTGGCAAACAGTTACCCCGAAACCAATTCATTTATCACAATTCAAGGTTTTATGCCATTGCAAAAGCGGTAGATGATTTTGGTTTGGAAGCTGTTGAAAGCATGAGTGCAGAAAAAATATCTGAACTGCAAAAAGAATTTGTAGCTAGGTACCCTAAAAAAAAGGTATTTTTATTTAAGGGAACACTGCAAGCATTTTATGATGAACATGGAAAAGGAGAAAAAAATGAGTATTGACGATGAAATAAGATTCAATGAGGCATTTGCTAGAGAGCAGTGGAATCGTGACCATGCAACGCCTTATGATGATGAAGAAGACTATCCTGACCACGACCCCGCAAGTATAATTACATGGAATGATTTTACAAAGGGCGGTAACGTGATTAATAGATATGAGATGAGTATTGAAAAAATGGTAATCGATGAGGAATCTAATGAGATACATAACGAAGATGGCACGGAATATTATGAAATCCCATTATGCAAATCTGATATTTTATCTCTGTATAAATCATTAAAAATAATTGTTAGTAAATGGGAGGAAGAAGATGCAAGGAAATGAATTAATTTTATACGAATATAATTTAAACAATCAGAGAATACAAGACTGTCAGCAGTCAATTGATGAACTGCGAGAAGAAATTACTGCAAGTTTAAATACTGATATGTACGAAAATTATAGATTCGATATGCAACAAAAATTGGAAACGATGAATTATTTTAAAGGCAAACGAGATGCTTTTGAATTGATAATTAGAAATTTAAAAAAGGAAGTGATGGATAATTATTATGAGTCAACGAACTGAATACAGAAGAATTGCTGAACAGATGACGTATGAAGATTTATTAGATGATTGGGTAATTTTAAAAGAAAGAGAAGATGAATTAGAGGAAAAATTAACTAACAGAAGTTTACCTAAAATTAATTCGAAATTACCTGCTGAATTTAAATATAAATACTCACAGAATCAAGATTGTGGTTTATATTTTTATAATCATAAATGTCATTATGCCATTACAAAAGTAAAACTAGATGATGATACAGTAACAGAGGGCATTGCTATTTTTATGCCTGAAAAAATGACCGAAGATGTTGCGTTTAAAATACAGATGGAAAACCAAATGAATAATATGGGAGATGATTATGAAAATGGTAACTAATCTTGCAGGTGTAACGTTCCTTGAGCAAACAGTCAAGGATTCGCTAGAAAACGGTTTAATATCTGTTGGTGATAAAATACACATTGAACAACACGACTACAGTAAGAACGAAAGTACTTCTGTTTATGATGGTGATTATTCTGTGTGCTGTAAGGGAAGTCACATTGGTTGGATTCCCCAATTGAATACGATTAAATCTTATATTAGAAAAGAATATAAAAATGGCAGTCAAATGAAACACGATTGGCAAGTAGAACGTGCTTATTGGGTTGGCAGAATCAGAGATTGTATTACGTTGGATTTACACAGGAATAATATTATACCAACAGGCGAAATTGAAAGCGTTTATTTTGATAAAAAAATAAATGCGTGGTCAATTAGTGTAGCATTTAATTATTACGAATAGGAGATAAAATGGAGAAACGAGCAAAAGCGTTTATGATATTTTTAGACAACAAAACGTTTATTGATAGATTAAATTATATACAGACAGGAAAATTATTTAAGTCATTATTTAATTATGCTGAAGATAATTCACTGCCAAAAGAACAAGAGTTAGATTCAGTAACAGAAATGGTGTTCGAAATTTTTAAATTAAATTTAGATAAATCAATGGAAAAATATAAAGAGGTTTGTAAAAAGAGAGCAGAAGCAGGTCGCAAAGGTGGTCTAGCAAAAGCTAGCAATGGTAAGCAAACAGTTGCAAATTTACCTAATAATAATAGTAATAAAAATAATAATAATAAAATTACATTTGTGAAGGAGTTAAAACAATGAGTTTAAAAAATATTCCTTTTAATGATGACGCAGAACGTGGCGTGTTGGGTTCAGTATTATTAGAGCCTAATAAATTTTATAATCTTTGCCATCGGATTAGTGAAAATGATTTTTATAGTCATAAGCATAAAATATTATGGAAATCGATTTGCGATTTTATGAATACTAATTCTACTTTTGATATAATCGTTTTTACCGATTATTTAAAAGATAATAATTTATTACATAAAGTTGGCAATACTGATTACTTACTTAATTTACAAGATACCACAATCGTTGCTAGTCACAGTGAACATTACTGCAAATTGGTAAAAGAAGATTCGTTATTAAGAAAACAAATCGAATACTATCAACAGGCATTAAAAGACACTATTCAAAATAAACAAGATGTATCTGATACATTGATTGCTGAATTAATGAAAAAAGATATTAAGCATGAGTATAAAATCGATGACATCAAAACAGAATGGAAAAATGCACAGCTTGGTAATACAGTAACAATTCCTACACCTTATGCAAGCATGGATAGACAGACAGGTGGCATTCGACAGGGAATGGTAACAATATTCACAGGCAGAAGTAAAAGTGGTAAATCAATGTTTCTTGCAAATTGGTATAATTATTTAGGCAGTAAAAATATTCCAATACTTGCTGTGCCATTAGAAGATAAATACATGATTACAATAAAACGAATGGCAAGTAATTTTGGTAATTTAAATTTAACTGAACTTGATAGAGGTGGCAGAACAATTAAATTAAATGGCGATTATGTTTGGGATAAAATACAAGATAAAAATTTACAACAGGCGTATAATTGTCTTGACCATGTAAACAAATATCCTATACAGTGGTATGATAAAAAATGCACACCAAAACAATTGCGTGGTATTGCTATCAGAATGAAAAATAAATTTAATATACAAGCAATGTTTGTTGACGGTGCAAAAGATTTACTACGACCTAGTGGAAAATATAACGACGTTGGGTTTGATGAAGAAATTAGTCAGCAGTTATGTTTAATAGCAGAAGAATTAAATATTGCAGTAATAAGTATTCATCACTTAACAAAATTACACGATGATGAAAGAATAAATGTAAATCATATTAGAGGTAGCGGTAACATTGTTGGAGATAGTCGTGCAGTTTATGCTTTACAATCTAGTGGTATAAATAATTTGCTTAATGAACAAAATTATGACATTGTATTCTGTAACGAAACAGGTAAACAAAAGAATAGAATTTTTGAGTGTTTGGTAAATAATCATGGTGGTACAGGCATGAAAGCACTCATTGCTGAACTTGACAGGTGTCAGTTCATAGAACAAAAAAAGGAAATATAAATATATGAATACAGAAACACAAAAGTTTGCTATTAAATATGAAAATCCAATAGTGAACGCTTACAAACAGAATGAGCCACTAATGGTATTAGAAGCTCATGCTAATAATTCAACACGATTACACAGATTCAAAAAAGCATTTAATACCGAAGTAACAGGTAAGAATGTAAATGGAAAATATGTAATTGTTTTTTGGGATAATATATTAAAGGTATAAAAAAAGGAGAAAAATATGCCATTTACAGCACCACAACCTAGAAAAAAAGGATTTGATGCAGGCGTTTATGACGCTGTTTGCTATTCAGTCCTTGATTTAGGAATACAAGAAGATAAATTCGGCACAGCACATAAAATGCTGATTGGTTGGAAAATGTTAGATTATACTTACGAGGACGGTAACTATGTTTCGTATCATCAAACGTTTACAGTTAAATTATCTGAACGGGCAAAATTAACTGAAGTCCTTTCGGGTTGGTTTATAAGTGAAGAAGTTGATTGGTCGAAAACGTGCTTTAGTAAATTATTAAATAAAGCATGTAAAATAGTGTTAGCACCTAATATGAATGGAAATATTAGCGTTAAAAATGTTCTGCCTAGTGATAGGAAAGAAGTAATGGATAATACTGAATTTTTTTCATTCGATGATTGGAAAAAGGAAAATGCTGAAGCATTACCCGAGTTTTTCAATAGTGAAAGAAATGGTTGGAAAGCGGACAGAATTAAATCGTCATTGACATACAGAGAAATAAAAGAGAATGTAAACGGCGATGTAGTTGTAGACGAGGAAGTACCATTTTGATTTTGTTGACTTACAGCGTCAGTGAGTTTTATCTCCACAGTTAATCATTCCCGCAGGTCGTCGGGGTTGACGTTACGACCACCAATTTTATTAACAACAAAATAGGAGAAAACAAAATGATACATGACAACAGCATAAGAACATATTATGAAGAAAAACTAAAATTAAATAAAAGAGAAAAATTAATTTATGACTTTCTTTATAAACACAGCGACTGTATGTTTACAGACAGAGAAATTCAAAAGCAATTAGGGTTGGCTGAAAGAAATATGGTGCAACCTAGAATAACCGAATTAATCGGTAAGGGAATGCTGTCAGAATGCGGTGCAACGAAATGTAGTACGACAGGAAAAAAGGTAAGAATGGTATGCGTTAAATTATTCTGATGAAACGTAAAAGCACAAATTATACAGGGGCAGATTCAGGTGGTTGGCTGAATAAATGCGACGACCTTTTTCTTGCTCGTTATCGAGGAAAACCTTGTATAATATGCGGTGCAAAACACGGCAACGACAATGGTCAAAAAGTATCAAGTTGCGGTCATCATTTAATATTTAAAGGCAATTGCAGAAAATTCCGATATGAACCAATGAACATAGTCGTTCTGTGTCCTTATCATCACAGTCATTGGAATCCCGAAATATCACCGCATAGCACGGTAAACACAATGGCACAATTGCGATTTGCCGAATTTGTAAAGAAACACCACCCTAAACAGTATTTGTGGTGGAAAGCGAACGAACATTACGCCCATAAGCCTTTCGACAAGGAGTGGACATATAGGGAAATGTACGAACGTTTAGGAGGAACAATCGAAACGAAAACGGGAAAATACAAAGATTATAAACCAATTAACCATGCGAAAGCAGTAAGGGAAGCAAGTGCATATAACTGACGTTGTTAGAATAATAAACGAAATTGGCATCTCGCCAATGCGTAGGGATTTAAGTAAAAAAACTAATATTAAATATATAGTAACACAGTTGGAAAAAAATTATTCGCAACACGCAGAGCAAAAAGATTTACTTGCATATTTAAAAAAATTTATATAGGATTAAAAAAATGGACAATCATTACCTGATAATTTATTTTATATTATTTTTATCACTACTTTTAATGTTGGTTAGAATTATTTATGGATAAAAAAGTTGAACTTGTTAATAAAGAGTTAGCAGATTTTCCCGATTTGCCAACAACGACGTTGGCGAAAAAATTATTTAATGAACACCCATCAGTATTTACATCTCTTGAAAATGTTAGGGGAATGATACGTTACAGACGAGGAAATAAAGGACAAAGGAGTAGAAATGTGGCTAAAAATACATATCAGCAAACTTTTCGTAAAAATGGTAAATCAGGTTACAAAATTCCTACTAGTGATACGAGAAAAAATAGAGCGTATCGATTAACAGATGGCAAATGGTTAATATTATCTGATATTCATATTCCTTACCATGATGAAGAAGCACTTGAAATAGCACTTGCAGATGGCGAGGCAAATCAAATAGACCATATTTTGTTAAACGGTGACACCTGCGACTTTTATAATGTATCGACATACCAAAAAGACCCTGAAGAAAGAGATTTGGCAAACGAATTAACTAAAACAAGACAGTTATTAAGTCATTTGCGTTTCAGATTCCCAAAAGCAAAAATAGTATTTAAAATTGGCAATCACGAAGATAGATGGGAAAGATATTTATTTCATAAAGCACCTGAACTGATTGGCGTTGCTAACTTCGAAATGTATTACGTTTTGGATTTTGCAAAGTATGGCGTTGAGTTAGTTAAATCAATGCAGAAAATAAAAGCAGGAAAACATCTAACAATATTACACGGGCATGAAGTACGAAATACAGGAGTTTATCCCGCAAGAACATTGTTACAACGAACGCACGTCTGTTCAATAGCAGGACATAATCACAGAACATCTACATATAGTGAAAAGACGGCAGACCAAAAAATAATAGGAAGTTGGACAACAGGTTGTTTATGCGATATGACTCCCGATTATATGCCAATTAATCAGTGGAATCATGGGTTTGCTATCCTTGAATTAAATGGCAATGATTTCACAGTACATAATAAAAGAATACTTAATGGCGTAATAAAATAACTTACTGTAAATAATACTTGACAACAGTATAATAATTCAGTAAAAAACTAATATGAAAACTAACGAACATGATTTATGTGGTTTGTTAAAAGATAATTATGAGCGTACAGGCAACAAGCAGGTAAAACGAGCATTAGATGTTTGGCAGAATCCTGAGCGGTACACAAAATTAAAAACAAGCCATGATATAGTTAGTAGAGGGTTGAAAGCATTAAAAAAAGAAATGTAAGTAAACCCGATATATTAAGGCAAACGACACGTTGGGCGAAATTAAGCGCTTATATGAGGCGTAAGTATCCTTTGTGCTATAATCCTTTTGGCGACTGTTATGCAAAACCCTGCGACGATGTACACCATATTAAACCAATCGCAACCCACCCTGAACTTGCATATGACAAAAGCAACCTAGTAACGT
>VTLG01009580.1_pt1 | contig 26456 bp, 51 predicted proteins | sample 4694571 | NCBI WGS metagenome assembly VTLG01 (sample SAMN12604809, study PRJNA352737) | marine metagenome | biome: ENVO:00000447; feature: ENVO:00000209|ENVO:00000569|ENVO:01000036; material: ENVO:00002151; isolation source: viral sequences binned using virsorter ...
CCATAGAAGCGTTTTAAAGGCCACCCAGAGACAAATAGGTGGTAACCATTACAATTTACCAAGCAGTCCTCTAAAGTTCATTTTAGCAAACAAGCTTAACTTTGTAGATGGCAATATAGTTAAATATGCAGTAAGAAATAAAAAGGGAGAAAGCCTAAAAGAAAAATACGATAAGATTATACATTACGCAGAATTAGGAAAAGAATTATTAGGAGAATAGTATGTGGATGCACTTATTGAAATTTGGATTTAAAACAGGAGCTGAGATTTACAAAAATAGAAAAGAAGCAAAAGTTCTTGAAAGCATAGCTGAGAAAAAACAAATACAAAGAGTTATTGATGGTGAAATAGAAATGGTTAAGACTATCAAAGAACACCAAGCCAATGACTGGAAAGACGAAATCGTATTGGTATTAATTTCAATCCCTTTAATAGTTTGTGCTTATGGAATTTTTAGTGACGATCCTGAAATAATTAGTAAGCTTGATGCTTTCTTTGATCAAATAGATCGTTTTCCTCTTTGGCTGCAAGGATTAATTATTGGAGGCTACAGTTCTGTCCTAGGTATAAAAGGTGTATCAGCATTTAAGAAAAAATAGTATTATGTTGAATGGACAGGGATTACGTTATTATAGAAATAGAATTTCAGCTAGAATCTGAGTTTCATCCCTATGGACATTTTGTTTGTTTAAGATTTATTGATGATCACCCTTCTCATATCAAAATGAAAAAATTAATTAAAGATATGAATGATCAACCAGATGTAAAATTAGTAGATTATAATTATATTATAAAACCAATCAATGAAGCTACCGATATTAGTGGTTTAGATATTACAATACATTAGCAACCCACCAAGTCTCCCTGGTGGGTCTATCTTTATGTATTGTACTTAAACCTAGAGGGAGCAAGATCAACATAAAGAATTCTATCCTTCCTGCTTACCTGCAAGAGTTAAATCTCTTTTTACTTCTGTTTGTCTCACAGACAGGTAGCGATCTAAATTGTTATACATAAGCTTTGCTTTTATTAATTGACTTTCTGCATGAGCATAGCTTTCTATTATTGTTTTATATTCAGGATCTGTTCTAGCTTTGTGTTCAGCTTCAATAACTGTTTTAGTATCAAGTTTATATTTTAAAAATAATTTAGAGAACATAGCTTTTTTCCCCTCCTCTAATAAAATAACTTTCTCAGCCCACTTAGACCACTCATTACTTGCATCAGTCATTTTCTGATACGCTACCCTACTATTCAAATTCATCATTTCCATTTAAACTCCTGTTGTAAAATATATCTAAACATACCTGTAGATGGGTCAAAGTCTATTTTAGAACAGCCTACTAATAAAATAAAAATAATAATTGATAAAATACCTATAACAATTTTATAAACTGCTTTTGTATATTTTCTGTGTATAGGATAACCAAAAATAATCATGGGTAAGCTAACATATCCTTTGCTTCTATTTCTAAATCTTCTACTTGTTGTGCTAATTTTTTATTATCAGCTTTTACTTCATCTAATTCTTTTCTTAATTCTCCATTTAATTTTTTATGGCTTTCACTTACATTTGTTCTAGCTGTTAGTTCAGCTTCTTTACTATCTAAAATATTTTTTAGATTTAAGATTACATCATTAAGAGATTTGATTTCTTTTTCTTGAATATCTAATTTTTTTTTAAGTTCATCTGTCATAACTAATTTAGAGAGCTGGTTGGAATGATTGAGAGAGAGAACCAACCAGCTACTAACCTAAAAGTAATATTCGTTATGAAAATATTATACTTTAACTGCTTACGCATTAATTACTCTCTAACATAAAATTTTTAATTATCATAACATTTCATTTATAACTGATTTGCTGTTAATACAAAAACATAAAATATTCTATTTTAAATTGTATCTAATGTTAAATAAGCTAGGTTTTAAGCCATTATTATAGGGGTTGTAATTCAACTCAAAAAGTGCTTATATCTTCTTATGTTTAATATTAAAAAAATAAATAACCTAGAGGAGGAAAATAATATGAAACATATAAATACAATTGCAAACAATTTAGTAAAGTTTGCAAGATCAAAACATGAAACAAGTATAGACTTTCAGTCATACTTATCTGTTGCTGATCTAATAGAACATCACCAATTCAGAGCTGCACAAATTGTGATTGCTGGTTTGGATAGTATGCCAAGAGATGAAATATTAAAAATTATTTCTGAAGATGACAAAGTTTGGAATACTATGTTTGAACCTTTAGCTGAAGGTGAAGCATTTGCTTTTTATAAAAATAAAACTTTAACTAATTAGGAGAGAGATATGACAATAGAAGTTTTATCAAATTTTATAAACGACAAATTAATAGACAGACTCTACTGCACATTTAGCGGTAGAGTTTATTTAATACAAGCTGATGGTTCTGAATATGATGGAGCTATTGGAGAAATTTCAATTCTTGGTAAATATGGCAAGACTAGAGTCTCTTTTACTGAGGATGGAAGATGGTTTGACAATGCAGGTATGCCGATTGACAAACCAGCATCTGTTGATGCAGCTAAGGAAATCAACAGACTAAAAGCCGAGAATGATCGTCAAAAAAGAGAGGCTAAGTTTGAGGCTTATAAAAAAAGTCTAGTCAATAACCTAAAAGGAGGACAATAATGTCTAACTCAAAAATATACGCTACTAGCGATTATAAACTTTTCAAAACATTGAGAGGTAATAGAGCTATTAGTGAACTTCATGTAAGAAGATTGGCTGAAGCAATCAAAGAAAAAGATTTGCAGATTCCAATAATTGTTGATGACCAAATGTTTATTTTAGATGGTCAACACAGATTGGAAGCCTACAAATTAGTTGGTCGGCCAGTATCTTACATAATTAAAACTGAGTTTGAATTACAAGATGTTAGAAATGTAAATTCAGTTAGTCGTAAGTGGACTAATACTGAATACCTAATGTCTTACTGCAAACTTGGTAAAAAGGACTACCAATTATTAGAGTGGTTTCAAAGAACCTATGGATTCTGTATAGCTGAGTGTATTGCTATGTTGAATGACAAAGGTTATTCAAACCACAATATAATTAAGGAGTTCAAACAAGGAAGATTTAAAATAATAGATTTGGAACAAGGTAAAAGATGGGCCAAAGCTATTAATTCTTGTGGTGAGTATTTTCCTTATTACAAGAAAACTTCTTTCGTAAGAGCTATGATTAGCTGCCTGAGAGATAAAACTTTCAGTTGGAAAATCTTTTATCAAAGACTAAAAAACAATTCTTCTAAGCTGAAGAACCAGGCTTCAAGAAATGATTTTATAGTCAATATTGAAAGATTATATAATCATGGAACTGCTAGCAAATATAAGATCAGGCTTGATCTTTACAATTACGAGAGGTAATTATGCCAGTAATTATTTTCTCAATTAAGACTAGAAATAAGTCTTTTAATTTGCTACAACAATTACATAAAGATTTTGGGGTGATATTTCACCCCAAGACTACTGTAACAGCAGTAGAAAACTTTATGAAGGAGAAGCTAAATGGACAAACAGCTACCGAAGCTTCAGGCCAAGTACGACAAGGTAATAGTGAGAGAACAAGACTTGTTGAAAAAGCTAAAGAAGCTAAGGCAAAACAGACAAACCTTAGCTTGGAAGATGCACCACCTAAAGCATCATCCAGCTTTCGTTTAAAGAGAGAGGACAGATAGTTATGAAAAAAATGTACTTTATGACGATACTCTTATGCTCTCTATTAAATGCCTGTGCTAAATATGAACCGCTGGTTGACACAGTTGGTAGGTCAGGAACATTTGATAAGTCAAGAGCTGAACAAATCACAGATGATAAAATCATGTGTGCAAAACTTGCTGAGAACAATACATCATTTTTAGGAAACATAATCTTTTGGGTAGAAAGTCCAAAAGCTGAAACTGAATATGAGCATATTGTTAAGACTTGCATGGAGGGCAGAGGACACGCCTTGTTAAAATAATGCCAAGACTAGCAGTAAGAATAAAAAAATTAGCTTTTATTTGTGCAAAGTGTTTTTCTGAAAAAGAGGAAAAGCTTGCATGGTTTGTAGGAAGCACCCTTTTCAACGAGTCGTTTCTCTGTAGGACTTGTTGGAAAGGTCAATTCAAACAACTGACAGAGAGAGAAAGAAAGGAATGGGCATTTTATGTACCTAAAAAATCAGGAAAAGATTGCTGAAATAAGCCATCTGCTGCCACACAGCTTAAATATGTTTGGTGTATCAGATGATCAAAATGACAAAGTTTTGAAAAAAGTTTATGGACTGCAATTAAAAAAGATGAGACTGATGCGTGGCTATACTCAGACAAGACTTGCCAAAGCTATAAACGTGACGTTCCAGCAGATTCAAAAGTACGAGAAGGGTGTAAACTCTGTAAGTATTATGAATGAGCTGAAATTAGCTGAGTTTCTTAAATGTGATAGAGACTACTTTGTGCAGCCAATAACTGGGAATGGTTACAAATTCTTAAACACTAACCAAGAAGGAGAGAGATGATAAAGAAAAGTAAAGATAAGCATGGGAATATTATAGAGTTTGCACCTAAAGCAAGAGGAGCAAGATATACTGTGAACGGCTTAAAGAAAAAAGGAGTTACCACAATTATTGGTGAGAGGTTTGGAAAAGGGCCTCTTATGTGGTGGAGTGAGAACTGCGTGTATGAAGCATTGCAGCAGCTCTTAAAAGCCAATAAGAAACCTGTAGATGAGATACAGCAGCTAATGGATGATCTTAAATACAGAGTTAAATCAATAAAAGAAGATGCTATGCACATTGGAACTAATATGCACTCTTTAGCTGAGGACTATATCTTAGGTAAAGAAGTTATTGCTCCAAATTCAGAACCTTTAAAAACTATGTTTAGTAAATTTAAAAAGTTCTGGGATAGTAAAAAAATCAAGATCATTGAAACAGAAAAGACTTTCTACTCAAAAGAGCTGGATGTCTGTGGTACGTTAGATGCTCTTGTTAAGTATAAAGGACAGGTTGGTATATTAGATTTTAAAACATCTAAGGATTTTTACCCTGATATGGCAATCCAAATTCATACTTATAAAAAATTAGTAGAGGATTCTACTAATCTTAAAGTTCAATTTTTAGCAGTAATTAATATACCAAAAGAACCTGTTAAAAATATTGAGATGCGAGTATTTCAAATAAAGCCTAAATATTTAAAAGGTTTTAAAGCTTGTAAATACTTAATGAATCTTGATGAGGACTTTAAGCAAAGAAACCTAGAGTACAATAAACAAAGGAGCAACTAATGTATAAGAAAAGCAACTTTGATTTACCTTTTTGTGGCCTGAGCATGAAACTCTACCCAACTGGTAAAAAAGCTCCAAGCTATGAATACTCAGGAGAAGCAAGTAAAGTAAAATTTACTTGCAGCTTGACCAAAAGAAAATATAGCCTGTCTCAGGTTAATGAATGGTTTATGACTCCTGAAGTTCAAAAATACCATAATGCAGGTTATGTTTTAAAATATATGACTAAGACTCAGGATATAACTAATCCTCAGCCATATAGTAAAGGCGACCTGGAGCAGGTATTTTGTTTGGTAATGGTTAAAAAATCGTTTAGACAAACAGCTAATGTTGATGGAATGAAACCTGTGGCTCAAGCCATCCCACAGGTACAAGTTCAAACACAAGCAGCTGAGGAATCTTTAGATGATGATTTGGAAGCACCATTTTAATAAATATAAACAAAAGCTAAGTGTGTGGTCACTTTATAACAGAGAATATATAGTTGGCTTCATACTTGGCTTTATAATAGGAGGAATATTGTTATGAAAACTATAAAATTAACTACTACTCAATACAATTTAATGAGAAGTCTTTTAATTGATGGAAGTGAACAAATATTATCAGATATTGAAAATGATGATTACGATAATAACACTAAAGTTTGTGAGGAAATTTATGGTAAAAATTTTAGGAGAGTTCGTAAAAATTTATTTAAAAAACTTAAAATTAAAGGGTATTCATAATGAAACAATTAGAATTAGATTACCCAGCACATAATTATACAGATACAAGTAAAACAGCATGGTCTAATAAAAAAGATAAACTGACAAAAAGAGAACAAGTTTATGAGTATATTAAATCAGCAGCTTCAACTAATTATCAAATATCAGATGAGTTGGAGATGCCATTGTCTAGTGTTTGTGCAAGATGCAGGGAGCTCCAAATTCTTGGACTTATAGAAGATAGTGGTAAAAGGAGAAAAACACCATTTGGTAAAACAGCAATAATATGGCAAAAAAAAGACCAACATTAGAGGAAAAAAGGTGGATGAATAAAGTTGCATCTTATGGATGTGTTGCCTGCTTGCAAGACGGAATACAAGTACCAGCAGAGATACATCACATTAGAAAGCACACAGGAATGGGCCTGAGACCTTCACATTTTAACGTAATTGGTTTATGCAGCCGACACCATAGGACAGGTAAAATATCAGTTCATTTAGGTAAAAAAGCATTTATTGAGAAATATGGAACTGAACAACAATTAGAAAAAAACATGAGAGAGAGGATAGAGGAATGGGAAATAATTCAAGCGGATATTTTTTAGTATGGAGAAAGATTTGGAAATCACCTGTATTTAAAAATTTAAAACAATGTGCAATTTGGATTTATATGATAAGTCAAGCAACACACAGGGATAAGACTTTAAATTTTTTAGACAATAAGATATTTGTTAAAAAAGCAGAGCTGATTTTCCCTTTAAGAAAAAATGCTGAAATTTGGGGTATTACATATTCTGAAATGAGGACATTTATTAAAAGGTTAAAGAATCGCAAGATGATTAATGTAAGAATACACCACCTTTTACCCACCGCTAACCACCCTAGCAGAAAAGTAAGTATAATTGAGTGCTTAAATTATGACAAATATCAGTACCTGGAGGAGCAGCAACCACCTCAACACCAGCTATCGCCTGATACTAATACACTATCTAAACTAAATAATAATATTAGTATAGGGTCAACCAAAGATGTGAATAATGGGTATAAACAAGTTGGGTCTTGGGGAGACTACAATATCTTAGAAAAAGGTGGAAAGCAGTACCTTAAACATAAATACAAGGATGAGCCAATTAAGGAATATCAATGAAAAATAATTGGTACAAATCTGAAAAAAAATCACATATGTAAGTATGAACGATAAATTAAAAAAACAACTAAAACAACTTATTAACAATGAATTTATTAATCATTGTGAAGATAAAGATGATATGACACCGATTATGAGGGAAATATATCATTGGGGATTAAATAACATTACCCAAAAAGAAATGAAAAGAATAATTAAATCTTATAAAAAATGATAGGAATATTAAGAATATTCAAATATGTCAGAAAAAGATTGATTAAGCTTTCAATAGAAAATAAAATGCTGAAAACTCAGCTTGAATACTATAGAGCTATAATTGAATCAAATACACATAAGAAACATTAATGGCAAAAAAAAAGTCAAAATTTAGACACATTTCAATAAATAAGAAAAAGTTTTATTTTTATGAAATCAAGTGGTGGGATATTTTAGGAGATAGTGGCCACGCAAGTTCTAAGGAATTTGATCTAATGAAACCTGCATTAATGACTACGACAGGTTATGTCTATTCTAAAGACAAAAAGCATTTAAAAACTTTTGCAAGTTATGATGATAATGAAGAAAGTTTTAGTGATAGAAATGTATTTCCTGTTGGTTGCATTAAAGAGTTAAAAAAGATAGAAATATAAATTATGGAATCTGACATAAATAAGACAAAAATAAAGAAACAATTAGGCAGACCTAATAAAGACATAGATAAAAAAATACTTGCTAACCTTAGTCAAATAGGATGCACCCAGGAAGAATTAGGCAGCATCTTAGGTGTATCAGCTAGAACTTTACAACGTAGATTTGCCGATTTAATTGAGGTAAATAAAAATAAAGGTAAAGCTAGTTTAAGAAAGAAAATGTATGAGAAAGCTATGAAAGGTAATGACAAGCTGCTTATCTGGTTAAGTAAAAATTACCTTAACATGGTTGATAAAGTACATACCACATCTACTACAGAACCATTGCCATTAATTATTGAAGCTAAAGCTGAAGATGTTACAGAGATAAATGGCAAAGAAAAAAGGTAATGTTTATGGACAAGTAGTTGTCTATGAGAAAACCCACAAAGGTACGTCTATTGGAAGGCGGCCTAATACTAGCTCAATGAACAAAAACCGCAGACGTAATTTTAAAAAATACCGAGGCCAGGGTAAATGAAAAGATCAAACTTTTATCCTAATGGAGAGTTTATACCACATAAGATGCCACAAGATTTTAGACCAGCAAATAGAGGACAGGGCAGCTGCGGTTCTTGTGGTTTATTTTCAAGAAGGCATGGATTTTGTTTTATGTATAAAACAAGAGGTGTAAAAGACACTTATGTTTGCAGTAAGTGGAGACCCAGGACTTTAAGATAATGGAATTGATCATTATGAATGATGGAGCTTACTCTCTTATTCAAGTGACAAAAGAAATGTTAAGTCATATCCATATTGTTTCTGATGTTGACTGCTTTTCTTTATGTGAGATTCTTAGATTAGAACTGACAGAATATTTAGACACACCAATTAATCTACACATGATGAAAGATGGTTCTGGTTATTTTTATGGGTGCATTTGCAGATAATAAATGATATTTAGTTTGAATGGCTAAATACAAAGGAAGATCAGTAAAACTCAACAAAATTATGCGAGGAGACGTAAAAAAATTTAAAGTCTTTGTTCGTAACAGAAGGACAGGTAGAGTTCAGAAAGTAAATTTTGGTTCTAAAACAATGAGTATCAAAAAGCATATACCAGCTAGAAAACGTAGCTTCATGGCTAGAATGGGTGGAGTTCTTAAAAAAGTTCGTGGTCAAAAATCTCTTTCGCCTGCCTATTGGTCGCTTAGGAGCTGGAGATGAAAAAAGATAATGACACAATAAAAGTAAGCTCAGAGTCAAAGCTGCAATTACCACTTGCTAATTTAATTGGGATTATTCTTGTAGTTAGTGGAGCAGTATTTGGTTATGCAAATCTTACAGGCCGTATATCCGCATTAGAGACAGCAGATACCCTTATGGAAGCTGATTTGCTTAAACGAGCAGAACAAGAGCCAAAGAACTTAGAGATGTATATGTTAATAGAACACTTAGCATCTCAAATAGAGTCTATAGAAAAAGAGATAGAAGCTAGTAGATACAACAAAGTCAATATAGATCATTTAAAAGAGCAAGTAGATATTATAAATAAACAAATAGAAAAATTAAGAAATGGTAATCACTAATGGAAGTAATAGTAGCTTTATTGATGTTTGTAGGTGCAGATCAGAAACTTATAGAAATGACCTATATGCCATCTATTTCTAAATGCTTGGAAAAAAAAAGAATAAGCACAAGGAATAGTAATGCAACTTATATGTGTTCTCGTGTAAAAGCAGAACTTGATGCAGATAACAAAATATTAAGGATAGAAAAATTAAAATAATTTATGAGTTTTAAAAATGATAGATTGGTTATTAACAAAGATAGAAAAAGTATCAAGGTCAATATTCCATTGGACATGGAGAGTACAAGTACACAGAAAATATTACAAAAAGAAGAAGTAAATGAATTTTATATTAACAATGATAATATGTAGTGCAGCATCAGGTCAATGTTTACCACCCTTTCAAGTAGATAAATTTTATAAAGATGGTTATGATTGTATGGTTGATGGCTATAAATTATCTTTAAAAAAGACAGAAGAATTTGGTAGAGTAGAAATTAATGAGCATAAAATATATATAAAATTTGGTTGTAATGAAGATCACTCTAACAAAACCCCAGCATCTTATATCATCATCAAATAAAAGATTTAGAGTATTAATATCAGGTAGAAGATTTGGTAAAACATATCTTGCTATAACCGAAATGATGAAATATGCAGCTAAACCAAATCAAAAAATTTGGTATGTAGCACCAACACTTAAAATGGCCAAGGATATATGTTGGTCAAATCTTAAAGAAGTATTAAGTCAGTTTCATTGGATAGAAGATATTAACGAAACCACATTAACTATTACAGTAAGAAAGACAGGCAGCACAATTAGTCTAAAGTCTGCTGATATGCCAGATTCTTTAAGAGGTACAGGATTAAACTTTTTAATATTAGACGAATTTTCTGACATAGATAAAAGAACCTGGTTTGAAGTTTTAAGAGCTTCTGTAGCTGACACTCTTGGAGCTGTATTAATGTGTGGATCACCTAAAGGATATGGAAACTGGAGTTATGAAATGTTTATCAAAGGTAAAACTGATCCTGAGTGGGATAGTTTTCAGTTTACTACTTTAGATGGTGGAATGGTTACAAAGAAAGAAATAGAACAAGCTAAACAAGACCTGGACATCAGAACATTTAGACAAGAGTTTGAAGGTACTTTTGAAAACTATGCTGGAGCTGTTTATTATAATTTTCATCCAGTTGAGTCTATTGTAAATAAAAAGATAGATTGGACAAAACCTTTACATATCGGAATGGACTTTAACGTAGATCCAATGTCAGCTTGTGTGGCCCAAATAGAAAAAGATAAGGTATATCTATTAGATGAGATAGTAATTTATTCAAGTAATACTGATGAAATGTGCCAAGAAATAAAAGATAGATATGGCACTAAAATTAAAATATTTATCTACCCTGATCCTGCATCAAGACAAAGAAAAACAAGTGCTGGAGGTAAAACAGATTTATCTATTTTACAAAACGCAGGCTTTCATGTTAAAGTTAAACATAAACATCCAGCAGTTAGAGATAGAATAAATGCTGTGAACTCAAAGCTTAAAGACTCAAACGGCAACAGATATATTTTCATTAGCAATTCTTGCAAATATCTTATAAAAGGATTACAAAGACAAACATACAAGGAAGATACAAATATTCCTGATCGAGAGGATGGGTTTGATCACATGAATGATGCTTTAGGCTATATGATTGATTATATAAAACCTTTAGTAGCACAAATGCCTAGTTCTCTACCATCAAGATGGAATATAAAAGGAAATTATGGCATACACAAGAGACGAGGCACTAGATACTCATAAAGATTATGACGAAACAGTAAACCTTTGGGAGTATTACATTAGAAGTTATAATGGTGGCTATGATTACACTTTAGGTCAATATTTAAATAGATATAATCTTGAATTAGATAACGAGTTCAATCAAAGACTTTCTAACACTCCTTGTGATAACCATTGTAAAAACATAATTCAAATTTATTCATCTTTTTTATTTAGAGTAAAGCCATCAAGAGATTTTGGCAGCATGGCAGATGAACCTAGCCTAGATGCGTTTTTAGCAGATGCAGATTTAGAAGGTAATAGTTTTAACAATGTAATTAAACAAGCACAAAACTATGCCTCTATTTATGGTCATGTTTTTATGATTTTAGATAAACCAGCAGTTCAAACAAGAACAAGAGCTGAGGAACTAGATCAAGATATAAGACCATACGTTTCAATAGTAACACCAGAGAATGTATTAGATTGGAATTTTAAAAGAGAACCAAATGGAAAGTATGTTTTAGATTACCTAAAGATAAGAGAAGAAGTAGATAAACATGGAGGTACATATTTAAAAATGTGGACTCCTGAGAGAATAGATACCTTGTACCAAAAAGATAGACTAGACCCACAGGTGATAGATACTGCCGATAATCAGATTGGCAAAATACCAGCAGTTATTTTATACAATTCTAAATCGCACAAGAGAGGAATTGGTCAATCTGACCTGACCGATATAGCAGATATACAAAAAGCGATTTACAATGAATATTCAGAAATAGAACAATTAATAAGATTAACAAACCATCCATCATTAGTTAAGACTCCAAGTGTTAATGCTAGTGCAGGAGCAGGAGCTGTTATAGAAATGCCAGAGGAAATAGACTCTAATTTAAAACCATATCTATTGCAGCCTTCAGGCCAAAACTTAACTTCCATTATGGAATCAATAAATAACAAAGTTGAATCAATAAACAGAATTGCACATACAGGAGCTGTAAGAACAACTAAACAACAAGTGTCATCAGGAATAGCATTACAAACAGAATTTGAATTGTTAAATGCTAGACTTTCAGAGAAAGCTGATAATTTAGAAATAGCAGAGGAGCAGTTATTTAGGTGTTATGCAATGTTTCAAAATAGTACATTTGATGGAGAAATAAATTATCCAGATTCATTTAATATTAGAGATTATGCTTCTGATCTAATTTACTTCCAACAAGCAAAAGCAATGAACATAGGATCACCTACATTTGAGAAAGAAGTAGATAAAGAAATTGCAAGAGCAGTAGTAGATGATGATGAAAGACTAAATCAAATATTTGAAGAAATAGAAACAAAGTCTGAAGTAGGTGAATTTACACAAGACGAACCGCAACAAGAAGATCAAGAAGTTGAGCAAGAGCAGATTTAATGAATGTCAGATATTGTAAAAGACGCAACTGAATATAGAATCAAGCAAATAGAAATTGCTGAAGCAAGATATTATCAAACATTAGTAGAAACATTAGATAGGATAGAGAGAGAAGTAATTTTATCAGCAAGCAGATTACCTTTAACAGATGGTAAATTAATAGAACTTCAAGCAGCTATAGCAATTAGACCACAGATTAAATCTATTCTTGAAAGAGAGTATTTGGCCTGGACAGATACTGTTGTTAGAGAAGGTTTTAATAAACAATCAAAAAGAATAGAGAAAGCATTTAAAGCTATTGGCAACATACCTATAGAATTTCAAGAACTTACAAAAGGTGACTTGTCACTTATAAGAAATTTAAAACAACAATATTTTACTCAGTTTAAAGATGTATCAAATACGTTTACAAGAAGGTTATCAGAGAAGGTTTATCAGAATACATTAGTTGGTAATACATTTGCAGAACTAGAAAAAGAGTTAAGACAAACAATAAATGGTATTTATGCAAGCTCAGATGATCCTGAGATCAAAAGGTTAGTTGGTTATGTTAATAAAAACAAATACAACAAAGCTAGACAAGCACAGGTTGCCAAATCAGTACAAACACTACAATCTAAATTTGGTAGAGATAGAGCTGGTGAGAATATGAAAAGATATGCAGGCCAAATACTTAATGATGGCCTTAGAGAATTTGATGCTCAGGTAAATGCCTTTAAAGCATCAGAAGCTGGTTTAACTCATGTTAAATATTTTGGTGATGTAATTCCTACAACCAGAGATCATTGCAGAAGAATTATAAATGGTGTATATAAAAAACGAAGCAGTAATGTTTTCACAGTTGCTGAAGTTAGGCAGCTATGGAGAAGTAGATCATGGTCAGGAAAAAAAGGCGGTGATCCGCTTGTAGTAAGAGGTGGATATAACTGCCGACATCAATGGTCTTATGTCAACCCTAGTTGGTATGGCCCTGATGGACAATTAACAATATAGGAGAAACAATGTCAGACGACAAACAGGTTAATCAACCGCAAAATGATGTTCAGGAAGCTGAAGTTAAACAAACTCAAACTGACGAGAAACCAACACCAACTTTTAATCAAGAAGATATTGATAGAATTGTCAAACAAAGATTAGAAGCTGAAAAAGCTAAACATCAAAGAATGTTAGATGAAACAAAGAAAAAAGAAGAAGAAATAGCAAAAGAAAAACAAATACAAGATGCTAAAACAAAAGCTGATCTTGAAAATCTTATGAAAGCTAGAATAGCTGAAAAAGACAAAGAGTTAGCTGACTGGAAGTCTAAGGTAAAAACAATTAATGTAGATAATTCTATATTATCACTTGCATCTAAGAACAATGCTATTGCACCAGATCAAATAGTTTCATTATTAAAAAGTGAAGTAAACTATAATGATGATGGTAGAATAGAAGTGCTTGATAACAATAAGAATATTAGATATAACCCTAAAGGGGAACTATTAACAATAGAGGATAGAGTTAAAGAGTTTTTAGATGCTAACCCACACTTCCGAAAAGGGTCTTTGTCTGGTACAGGTAGCCAGAGTAGCGTTGAAGGTAAAACTGTAAAACCATTAAACATTCAGGACTTAGATTTGAGCAAGCCAGAGGATCGTAAGCGATATGCAGAATATCGTAAAGAACGAGACAGAGGTGCAGTTCAGATAAATTTAAACAAATAACAATAGGAAACTAAAATGGCAAACGAAACAACAAGTAGCACGCTTTCGGAACTATATACTGAAATCGTAGCTGAAGCATTATTCGTTGCAAGTGAACAATCAATTATGAGACCGCTTGTACGAAACTATGCTGTACAAGGTGGCGGTAAGTCAGTAGAAGTGCCAATCTATGGTACAGTTTCAGCGGCAGCAGTCGGTGAAGCAACTGATTTATCAAACACAGAAGTCAATCCAACTTCAGTAACAATTACTGCAAGTGAGAATGGAATAATGACTACATTAACTGATCTAGCAAGAAACGCTGCACCAAGAAACGTAGCGGCTGATATTGGTAAATTATTCGGTGAAGCAATCGCTAAGAAACAAGACTTAGACATGACTGCTTTATTTGATGGTTTTTCAAACGCAGTAGGTTCTACATCTGCAGCAGTTACTGTTGAGCATTTTTTCCAAGCTATCGCAACACTAAGAAGAAACAATGTTCCTTTAAATGATGTTGCAGCAGTATTTCACCCTGACATTGCTTATGATTTGAAAAAAGGTATTACAAATACATTTGCAACATCAGGTAATGTTTCTGACTTGGCTAACGAAGCTTTAAGAAATGGCTTCATTGGTTCTTTAGGCGGAATCAGAATATTTGAAACTTCAAATATTGCTAATACTGGAAATGCTGGTGACTATAAATCAGCTATGTTCCATAGAGACGCTTTAGGAATGGCTTTAATGCAAGACCTAAAAATTGAAACACAAAGAGATGCTTCTTTAAGAGCAGACGAAATTGTAGCGACAGCTGTGTATGGTGTAGGTGAATTACATGATACTTATGGTGTTGAAATACAAGGTGATTCAAGTATAGTAAGCTAATAATCATTTTCTTATGGGCGAGCAATCGCCCATAGGAGCAAGGAGAAACATGGACATAAAACTTACAAATGGAAAAAAAACAATAACAAGATCAAAAGAAGCTTACGAAGCAAACAAGCAGCAATTTAAAATGCGTGGCTTTGTGCCTTTTGAGGAAGTAAAGAAAGAAGTCAAAAAATCTACATTAAGAGAAGTTGTAGAAAACGTAGTAAAATTAAAACCTAAGAAAAAGAAAAATGTTAAAAAAACTAAAAAGAAAACTTAGAAAGATTCTAAACTGGATAGTAGGTAAGTATAATGGCTAATTATACTGGAGCTGATGTTATTACAGCAAGTGATATAACTAAATATCAACCTGATATTTTTGGTTTTGGTATTGCATCTACAGATACAGAAGCTGTAAATTTTCTTGCACAAACAACAAATGATATTTTAAGAAAATTAAGAATTGAATGGTGGCCAATATATAAAACAAATGTTTACACAGACATTACTGTTTTAAACACAAATGAGATGGTTAATACAAAAGTAAATTTAGATCAGTTTGAAAGAGCTGGTGTATATTTATTTCTTGGTAGATTCTTTTGCCCTGCACTAACTAAATTTAGACCAGAAGCTGACAAAGACAGATTCGAGAGAATGGCTGAGTATTATATGTCAGAATACAACAAAGAATGGTTTGAGATTATGGAAGATGGCGTAGAATATGACTCTACTGGTGATGGCAATATTGTTAAAAACGAAAGAGAACCTTTACATAGCTCAGGTAGATTGGTCAGGTAATAACCATGGCTGTTAGCCTTCAAGTTAAATCAAACGCAAAACAAGTACAAAAAAAATTTGATAGATTTTTTAAAAGATTTCCTAATCTAACAAAAAAAGGATTAGCACAAGCAAGTTTTCAACTGCAATTAATTATTAAAGAATTAACTGAAAAAGGTTTAGATTTTAGAAGAAGAAGATTTGCTCCATATTCTAGCGGTTATTTAAAGAGATTACAGAGTGAAGGAAAACCACAAAAAGTTGATTTAAGGTATAGTAATGAAATGTTAGATAGTATCACAGGTGAAGTTAAATCAAAAAGTAAAGCAGTAGTTTTTTTTAATAGAGGTGAAATGAGAACAAGAGCTTTATTTAACCAGGTTTTAAATAATCCAAAAAGAGAATTTTTTGGTTTTGATAAAAGAACAGAAAAGATTATAAAGAATCAGTTTGTTAAATTTATGGAAAAAGAAATAAAAAAGTTTAAATTATGAGTACAAGAGAAAACATTGCATCTAATATAGCTTCAACAATAAGTGGTATATCAAGTCCAGCTATTAAAAAGGTTACAAGGCAACCTTTTGATATTGATGAATTATCAGATAAACAATATCCAGCTGTTATTATACAAACATCTGAAGAAACTAGAGAAGATATAGAATTAGGCACAGGAGCTAAAACTAGACAAGGAACAATAGACTTTATTGTTAATGGATTTGTTAAAGGTGCAGAATCAAATATTGACACTAAAAGAAATCAGCTAATTACTGCTATTGAAACAGAGCTAGAATCTGATATTACTAGAAGTGGTAATGCACTCGATACAGAAATCGTATCTGTGGAAACAGACGAAGGCACTTTATTCCCAATCGGTGGGATACGGATGACTATAAGATGTATTTACACTTTTGAAGCTGGAACACCATAAGGAGGATAAATGGCAAGCAAAGACAAAATTATAGATAAGATAGAAAAAAAAATAGACTCAATAGAAAAGTTACACGATAAAGAAAGTCTTATGTGTGAGGAAGTAAAAGATTTATTAGCTGATTTAAGAGATGATGAAGATGAGTCCTGGGAGGATGATTCTGAAGAAGATTTTGAAGAAGATGATGAAGAAGTTGACGAAGAAGAAGAAAAATAATATAAGCATTTAACGGAGGAAAATATGGCAGTACATCATGGAAAAGAAGGTGAAGTAGTTGTAGGAAGCACAGCAGTTGGCGAGCTTACATCATTTACTTTAGAAACATCTGGTGATGTTGTAGAAAGCACACAAATGTCGGATGCAGCAAAATCTTTTATTGCTGGTAGAACATCTTTCTCTGGCAGTTTAGAAATGCACTTTGACGAAGCTGATAGCGTACAAACACAATTAACATCAGGTTCAAGCATTACTTTTAAATTGTTACCAGAAGGAAGTTCAACAGGCGACAGAAAATTTGAAGGAACAGGTATTGTTACAGGAATGTCAGTATCTCAACCTTTAGATGGTATTGTTTCAAGAAGTGTTACATTTCAAGGAACAGGTGCTTTAACAATAGGAACAGAATAATAATTTATGTCAATCTTAGAAAGGGCCAAAACTCATTTTGAGAATATTGGAGTTCAATCTATTGAGGTTGCTGAATGGACAGATGATGATGGTAAACCTACTGTTATTTATTGGAATCCTATAAATTTATTTGAGAAAAATAAATTATTTAAAAAGTCTGATAATATGAATGATGTTAGTATTCTTGCTGACATAGTGGTTATGAAGTCTTTAGATAAAGATGGTAAAAAAATCTTTAAATTAGATGATAAAATGGACTTGATGACAAAGGTAGATTCAGATGTACTCTCTCGGATAGCGACAGCTATGGTACAGGTAATGAATCCTGAAGAAGTAAAAAAAAACTAAAATCTGATCCTCAATTAAAGAATTGTTTTATTGTTGCTGATAGATTAAAAATATCATTAAGAGAAGTTTTACAAATGGAAGAATGGGAATTTAACCATTGGTTAGGCTTTTTATTATTAGAACAAGAAGAACACAGACAGGCTATGACTAAGTCAAGGTAATATATGGCACAAAATTTAGTATTAAATATACTTGCAAAAGATAAAACAAAAGCTGCATTTAGAGGTATAAGTGCAGGTCTTGCAAATTTAAGAGCATCAATTTTTTCTGTACAATCAGCTTTAATAGGAATAGGTGGCGGTTTAGTTGTTAGATCATTTATTAATGTAGGTAGAGAAGTAGAAGAATTAGGAATAAGATTTAATTTTTTATTTGGGAATGTAGAGGAAGGGAAAAAAGCATTTAGTGGCCTTATTGATTTTGCAGCTAGAGTTCCTTTTTCACTTCAAGAAATAGCAGGAGCTTCTGGTAATTTAGCAGTTGTTGCTAAAGATGCAGAGGAATTAAATAAAATTTTAAAAATTACAGGTAATGTTGCAGCTGTAACAGGACTGGATTTTAGAACAACAGCAGAACAAATACAAAGATCATTTTCTTCTGGTATAGGTGCAGCAGATTTATTTAGAGAAAGAGGTGTTAGAGCATTACTTGGATTTGAAGCAGGTATGCAGGTTACAACACAACAGACCATAGATAGATTTGAAGAATTATTTGGAGAGAACGGAAGATTCTCAAAAGCAACAGAAGTATTAGCAACTACATTTACAGGTACATTATCAATGCTTGGAGATAAACTATTTAAGTTTAAACTTCAAACTAACCAATCTGGTTTCTTTGATTTTGTTAAAGAAGGTTTAATTGTAATAAACAGAACTATTGAGGCCAATGAAAAAGCCTTAGCAGATTTTTCTACTGCGGTTGGTAAAGGATTAGTAGCATTTATCAAACAAGCTATTTTAGGAACTGCTGCATTAATAGATATGTTAGGCCCTGTATTTAGAATTGCTTTTAACGGAATCAATGCTTTGTTAGAGGTAGTAAAAGCATTACCACCAGGCATTAGAGAACTTGGGATAGTTGGTTTTTTAATGTTAGGTCGTGGAGGTAAAATAGCAGTTGTTGCAATTCTAGCATTGTTAAAAAAAATGGGAGTTGATTTAGATGAACTTACAAATAAATTTTTTAAAGATAATGCTGATGGTAACATGGGTAGGACTTTTGAAAAAGCTAATGAATTTATAAAAAAAGTTGACGAAGGTATTTTAGCATCAAGAAAATCTATGGAAGAATTGATGAAAGCAGCAACTAACTTTGAAAAACAAACTGAAAAAACTGGTTTAAGTTTACAAAAAATCAAAGATGGAGTTTTGGAACAATTTAAAAAAGATTTTGAGGCTATTAACACTACAGTAGCAAAAATTGCTACAAGCAGTATAAAAGCTTTTTCAAGATCATTAGCTGAAGCAATAGTTTTAGGTAAAGACTTAAATATGTCTATGAAAGAATTAGCACAAAAAATATTTGTTGATATTTTAGCTTTTACTATACAAATTGTTTTACAAGAATCTATTAGATTTTTATTAGCAGGTAAAATATTTAAAGAAAAAGATAAGGAAAAAAATACTGCAAGAGAAATTGGTATTTTAAATAGTATTGATGCAGCAGCACATTTAACAAAATTACAAACTATAAAAGCACAAAATAAAGAATTAGAGAAACAAAAAAAAATACAAGGAACAACTATGCTTATGTCAGGCAATCCATTAGGATTCTTAGGATTTATGGCAAGTGGTGGTTCTGTAGGTAAAGGTCAACCTACTGTAGTTGGTGAAAGAGGCCCAGAATTATTTATACCAAACAGCTCAGGACAAATAACTCAAAACGCAAGAGGTACAGCTGGCAGAGCTGTTAATGTTAATTTTAACATAACTGCTATGGACACAAGAGGTTTTGATGAAGCATTACAAGAAAACAGAGGAACTATTACTGCAATAATTAATAATGCTTTGACAGAGAAAGGTAGAGGAGAGTTAGTATAATGAGTGGTACATTTCCAATAGCAACAGCAAAATTTGAGACTATGGGTTTTTCATCTAAACAAAACACTATTTCATCAAAATCAATAAACGGAAAACATTTATCAAGAGTAGTTGATAATCAAAGATTTGGTTTTACAGCTAGAGTGATTGTAGGAAAAAGAAGTGATATATATGGAGAGCTTATGGCCTTTATAATTAAACAAAGATCAGGAAAAGAAAGTTTTGATATTGTACCACCTGATATAAGTTCAGCTAAAGGTAATGTAAGCGGAACAGTTTTAGTAAATGGTACATTTGCAGCTGGAGTAACATCAGTCAATGTTGATGGTATGACAGGCACACTAAAAGCTGGAGATTTAATTAAGTTTGCTTCTCACACAAAAATTTATATGGTTGTGGCAGATAGCACAGCTGACGTATCTAATGAAGCAACTCTTACAATAGAACCTCCATTACAATCAAGCATATCTGATGACAGCGTTGTTACTTTTGACAATGTTTCTTTTAAAGTTCATTTAGAAAATGACATCCAAGAATTTGGTGTAGTAGGTGCAGATAAAGATGGAAACGCATTATACCAATTTGAATTTGATGTCGAAGAAGCTTTATAAAATAAAATATATCTGTAATGCAGATTTTATGGCAGAGGAGATTGTTGATGCCAAGGATATTGATGCTGACAAATTAGATTTAAAAAAGCATGAGTTTCCTGGTAAAAATGCTATATTTAAAGTATATCCAGATATAAAGGTAACAAGAAAGAGTATAGAAGATTATGACGAGAAGTCTGACAACAGCGGTAAAAAACCATCTAGCGACAAATGAGATTGTACCATTTCATTTGCTTACTATCGGCTTTTCTACACCAGTTAATTTAACTGATAATAGTTTTAGTTTAACTTCAGCAATATCTGGTTCAAGCAAAACATATACAGCCTCACCATTTTTAGTTTCTAATCCATCATTTACAGAGGAAACTGATTTAAGTAAGTCATCATTAAAAATAGATTTATCTGGTGCAGATTTAACTTTTATATCTACAGCTTTGAATGAGAATATAGTTAATGACCCTGTAGAAATTTATAGAGGATTTTTAGGTAACACTAATCAAATAATATCTGATCCATTTTTATTATATAAAGGAACTATTGATACATACTCAATAATTGAATCAACAGATGAGTCAGCATTATCATTAACTGTTGTTTCTCATTGGGCGGATTTTGAAAAAAGATCAGGTAGATTAACAAACAATAACTCTCAACAAAGATTTTTTAGTACAGATGTTGGTATGAATTTTAGTTCACAAACTGTTTTAGATATTAAATGGGGTAGAAAATAATGGTACACAAATCAATAAAAAGAGCATTTAAAAGTGCAGCAAAAGTATTTAAACCAGTCAGAGTTTTTAAATTTTTTGGTAACGCATTATCTAATCCTTGGGTTGCTTTAGGTATATTTGCGGTTGGTTGGTTATTTACTAGATCAAGAAAACCAGACACACCTGATTATGGAACAACTGATTTTGACACTACAGAAAAAGGTATATTAGTAAACAAACAATCAAATAATGCTAGTATTCCTGTAGTATATGGAGAAAGATTGATTGGTGGTACAAGGGTCTTTATTTCTACTTCTGGTACTAATAATATTTATCTTTATGTAGCTTTAGTTCTTTGTGAAGGTGAGATAAATTCAATAGAAGAAATAAGAGTAGATGACAAAGTAGTTACATTTGATGGTGCTTTGTCAGATAACACACAAAGAGACGTAGCAAGTAGTGATAGCAATTTTTTTAAAGCTGATCCTAATGTTCAAGGATCGTCAGCTGAAAGTACAATTAAAATAGAACCACATTTTGGATCAGATGGACAAGCAGCAAGTAGTCTATTATCTACATTATCTGATTGGGGGTCTAACCATAAATTATCTGGGATTTGTTATTTAGCTCTAAGATTTAAATGGAATCCTGATGTGTTTGGTGGAATACCAACTGTTCAAGCAAAAGTTAAAGGAAAAAAAATTGTCACTTTAGCTGCTGACTTGTCAGAGCAAACAGCATCTTTTTCTACAAATCCTGCATTTTGTTTATTAGATTATTTAAGAAATGAAAGATATGGAAAAGGATTATCTACATCTGACATAGACTTACAAAGTTTTTATGATGCTTCACAAGTAGCAGTAACACAAGTTACACCATACTCAGGAGCAAGTGATATTAATATATTTGATTGTAATGCTGTAATAGATACTTCTAAAAAAGTAATAGATAATGTCAGAGAAATAGTAAAAGGTATGAGAGGTTATTTACCTTTTGTTCAAGGTAAATATAGACTTAATATAGAAACCATAGGATCAGCAGGTTTGACTTTAGATGAAGATGATATTATTGGAGGATATGCTCTTGCATCACCATCAAAAAATTCTAAATATAATAGAGTCTTAGTTTCTTTTGTAAATCCTGACAGAAACTTTCAAGTAGATGAAGTTCAATTTCCACCAATAGATGATAGTTCTTTGCCGAGTGCAGATCAACACGCAACAATGAAAACAGCTGATGGTGGTTTTTTATTAGAAGGAAGATTTGAATTTCGTACAATTACAAGTCCATACCAAGCCGAGGAGCTTGCCGAAGTTATACTTAGACGTAGTAGAGAGGCACTTGGATTAAATTTAAATGTAGGTTTTGAAGCATACGATCTTCATGTTGGTGATTTGGTTAGTATAAGTTTATCATCACTTGGCTTTTCTAGTAAAGTATTTAGAGTATTAGCAATTACATTTAATGATGATTTTACAGTAGGTTTATCTCTTGTTGAATACCAAGCAGCTCATTATACATGGGCCACAAAACAACAAGTAGCAACTACTCCAGCAACTAATTTACCTGATCCGTTTACAATACAAGCACCAGCTGCTGTTACACTTTCAGATGAAATGATTGAATATGCAGATGGTATTGTAATTACAAGATTAAATATAGACATTACAGCAAGTGCAGATTCATTTGTTCAATACTACCAAGTAGAGGCTAAACTAAGCACAGAAAGTAATTTTAAAATAATATCAAATGGTCAACAATTAAAACATGAATTTTTAAATGTAATTGATGATGCTACTTATGATGTAAGAGTAAAAGCTATAAACTCTTTTGGTGTATCTAGTTCTTATACTTCAGCACAAAGAAAAATAGTTGGTGCAACAGAAACTCCAGCAGATGTCACCGATTTATCAGTATCATTAGTAGGTTCTAATCAAATGGAATTGTCCTGGACACCTGTTAATGATTTAGATATTTCCTGGTATGAAGTAAGATACCAAGATGTAACAAGTGGTGCTACTTGGAATGAAAGCACACCTTTAACAAAAGTAGTTAGAAGAAAATCTAACACAGTAACTGTTAATGCACAGACTGGTAGTTTTTTAATTAAGGCTGTTGACAAATTAGGAAACGCAAGTGCAAACGCATCTTTAGTTGCAACATCAATATCAGGATTAAATAATTTTGTAAGAACTCAAACTTTTAACGAATAATATGGCAGATTTTTTAGGAACAAGAGACGCAAATGTAGCTTTATCAATAGATAACGCAGCAAGAAAAGTTTTAATATTAGATACTATAACTGATTTTGATAGTACAGTTGGTAATTTTGAGGCTGCGGAAGGATTATTTGATTTAGGTGGTACTGACTCAACATCAAATCCAACTAATTTTAACAACAATATAGAATCATCAGGATTTTATGATTTTGCTAATACACTTACACTTGATGCTATTTATGACCTTACTATAGGTGCTAAATTAGGCATGAGTACAGAAGATGAATATGATTTGTTTGATTCTGGTAGAGGTGCATCATTATTTGAGGATGCAAAAGCTCCATTTGATGGTTCACCAGAGGTACAAGCAGGTGCAGAAATACAAGTTGGTTTTAGTGACACAAGTCTTGCAGCTATTACATCATTTCAAAAAATTGCTCAACAAACTACTATAAAAGGTAGATACTTTAAATTTAGATGTAAAATTATATCAGAAAACAACAAAGTAAGAGCAAAGGTACACTCATTACAATTTACAGTTAATTTTGAGAAAAGATCAGATACAGGAGAGGATATTGTTGCATCAGCATCTGGCCAAACAGTTACATTTAATCAAGCCTTCTTTGCTACTCCAGCAATATCTGTGGCTGGTCAAGGTATGGCTGTAGGAGACTTTTTTACAATATCAGCTAAATCAAAAACTGGATTTACAATTCAATTTTTTAATAGTAGTAATACAGGTATAAGCAGAACTTTTGATTACCAAGCACAAGGATATGGCTTGAAATCGTAATCAATATAAAATAAAAGGTAAATATGGCACAAGTATCAGACGTAACATTAGACAACCAAGGATTCGCAGCTTTTAGAACAGAATTAAATAATATTCTAGCTGCGATAAACACTTCTCATGTTGGAAGTTCAGCTCCAGGATCAGCAGCTGCTGGAACGATTTGGGTAGATAATTCCTCATCAGGAACACTTGACATCAAAATAAATGATGGCTCTGATAACTTAACTTTATTTAGTATTAATACATCAACAAACGCAATAACATTACCTGGTGGAGTAAGTGTAACGGAATCTGATCCAAATGCGATTCCTTTTGCAATAGCTTTAGGAGGGTAATATGGCAAATAATTTTTTATCAACTGAAGTATCTTTGTCAAATGCTTCCGAAACAACAATCATATCAGCAACAAGTAATAAGCAAATTATTGTAGGATTAAATTGTGCTAATACAGGCACAGCTACTCTTACCTTAGATGTAACATTGAGAGATGGATCAAATGATTTCAAACTTGTTAAAGGTGTTTCTATTCCACCAAATTCTAAAGTGGAAATAGTTAAAGGGAAAATTGTTTTGGGATCAGGATATAGTTTGAAAGCACAATCTAGTGCATCAGGCGGTGACGTAGATATTGTAGTTGGCTTGCTAACAGATGTGGCATAGGAGTTTAAATGGAAGAAAAAGATAATATTTTGTATGTGGGTAACAAACCAGGAACAAATAATGTTGATTGTTACCATAAAAAAGACATAACACAGAACGTATTTATAGAAGCAAGCAGTAATGCTGTATTTGCAGGGCCTTTATCAGTTACTGGAACAATGACAATAGAATCAGGAGCAACAGTAGTAATAGTATGAGTAAGATAGAAGTAAATGAAATCGTAAAAGCATCAGGTTCAACACTTACTTTAGGAGGTTGTGGAACTGCTGTTACTTTAGGCTCAGGTGCTACACAAACTGGCTTTGGTCGTACAGGAACTGTAGATTGGCAAACTGGATCAATTAAAACTTCAACATTTACTGCTGTAGATGGACAAGGTTTTTTTGCAGATACTTCTTCAGGAGCATTTACAATGAATCTTCCTGCTGCAACTGCTGGATCAATAGTTTCTGTTGTAGATTATACAAATACTTTTCAAACAAACAATTTAACAATATCGCCCAATGGATCACAAAAAATAGGTGGAACAAATGCACCTGCAACTTTAAGTGTTGAAGGACAATCAGTCACTTTTATTTATGTTGATGATACAGAGGGTTGGAAAAATATTCAAGATTCAACAAGTAATGAAATAGGACAAACTTTTATAACTGCAAGTGGTGGTAATGCTATAGTCACATCTTCATGTGGAAATTTTAAAACACATATATTCACAGCACCTGGAAACTTTGTTGTTTCTTCTACAGCTACTTGTTCTGCAAATCAAGTTGCAGATTATGTAGTAGTTGCTGGAGGAGCATCAGGTGGATCAGGAAGAGGTGGCGGAGGTGGTGCAGGAGGTTTTAGATTATCAAATGATACTGGTACACCAGCACCTACTATGTCCCCATTATCAAATCCAACTGGTGTCACAATTTCAGTTCAAACTTATCCAATAGTAGTTGGGGCAGGAGGTGCTGCAAGACCATTCGCTCCAGCTAACATAGGAAATCCAGGAAGTGCTTCAAGTGGTTTAGGAATTACTTCTGCTGGTGGAGGTGCAGGAGGTTCTGGGCCAGGGGTTGCAACAGCAGAAAGTGGAGGTTCAGGAGGTGGAGGTAATTTTAATGTTCCAGGAAGTGGTGCTAAAGGTTCAGGGAATACACCCCCAGTTTCTCCCCCACAAGGTAATGATGGTTCTATTTCTTGTAGTGCTGCACCAAGTAGTCCACCTGATAGACATGGTGGTGGTGGCGGTGGAGCAGGAGCAGTAGGTGGTGTAGGAAGTAATCCTGAAACTGGTGGCGCAGGTTCTTTTGTAGCTGATGCTTTTATTGGCCCAACAGCACCAAGTTATGGAACTCCAGGCCCAGTAAGTGCAACTAGATATTTTGCAGGAGGTGGAGGAGCTGGATTTGAAGCAAGTGGAGGTGGAGCAGGAGGTGATGGTGGAGGTGGTGCAGGTAGTAATACATCAAGTGCAACTGCTGGAACTACTAATACAGGTGGCGGTGGTGGATCACAAGGCGAAAATCCTGGGACTACTTCAGGTGCAGGAGGAAGTGGAATAGTAATGATTAGATACAGATTTCAATAGGTAAGATATGAGTACAATAAAAGTAAACACAGTAGAAACAAGAACAGGATCAACACTTACACTTGGAAAAAGTGGAGATACAGTTTCCATAGCATCAGGTGCATCT
>VTLG01011314.1_pt1 | contig 26454 bp, 45 predicted proteins | sample 4694571 | NCBI WGS metagenome assembly VTLG01 (sample SAMN12604809, study PRJNA352737) | marine metagenome | biome: ENVO:00000447; feature: ENVO:00000209|ENVO:00000569|ENVO:01000036; material: ENVO:00002151; isolation source: viral sequences binned using virsorter ...
TATAAATGTTGATATACTACTTGCTGATAAATGATTAATATTAAATTTTTTTAATGCTTCCATCTTTTTTATCTTCTCTTTCTTCTTGTACTAATTTATTTTTTAAACAATAATTAATTAACTTATCTAACCAAATAACTTTAAATATATCATTAGACGCATTTTGATATGCTTTAATTAAATTATTTAATCTTCTATCTTTACTATTAGGCGAGAACTTAAACTCGCCTAATAATTTGTTTTTCAGACTAAAGAGGAATTTCATCATCTAAATTATCTGGTTTAGATTCTTGTTTAGGCATTTCAACAACATTATCTTCTATTATTTGTTTAACACCTAAATCTTCATTAACTCCAGTAAATTTAACATTTCCTGCTTTAGTTTTATCTTTCCATAAAGATACAGCACTTAAATTCATATCATTATCAGTAGAATAACCAACAAGAGATGGCTTTTTATCATCTGCTTTTGTTTTACTCTTATTTATGAAAAGGATAAATTTGTTTGGTTTTTTAGGACCAAACTTTTGAGCATTAGCTTTTGTATCATCGTTAATATAAGCCATTATTGTATCTCCTTATCTATTTGTGTATTAATGTCAGTATTTTCTAACTCTGGCGTAATTTCATCTGCTGTTGCAACTACATTTCCAACTGCAAATAAACTTTTTAAACAACGCCCCCAAGCCGCCGTCTGACAACATTCGACTGCTCTTTTTTCTTGCACATTTCTCGAATTAGAGTTTTTGCTTCTTTCAGCTAAACCTGAACTAACAAAAAATCCTTTCTTATGAAATAAAGACGCTTCAATAACCACTCTATGTTCGCAGTCATGTTTTATTTCAGATTTTAGTATTAAAGTATGTGCAAAATTTTCCCTTAATACTTTCATTAAAGTTGCGACTGTTAAATATCGCTTTCCTTTAATATCTATCCAAGACATACCATTTTCTTTATCATCGCCAAGTAACTTTAAAAGTTCCACTCTTGATTCAACAATTAAATGTCTTATTGTATCGTCAAGTGTTCTTTCAGCACTTGTTATTTCTGAACTATCCATATCAGTTACCTATTGTGTAAGTGTTCAAGATATTATGACCTCTACCATTTAAACATCTAGCTAATAATTCACGATCATACCAAGCCGCATAAAAAGCATTAAATTCTTCTTTAATAAGTAATTTACAATGCTGTCTATCTTCTTGAAAATGATTAGCGTTTTTACTAGCTTTAAGATCAGCAACAGGTCTATAAGCTGAACAACCAACTAATAGTAAAGCTGATATTAGAATCAATAACTTGTTCATCACACTTTCCTTTCTGGGCGTTGGGTTATTAAGGAGCAGTAAAATCGTGAATAACCCAACGCCGTATAGTTAAAAACCCACAATCTACCGATTCTGTTTATAAAATTTATAAACATGAATTCTTTAATATTTCTACACAATAACATTTATCAACAGCAACACACGAAAAATATATCATCGCATAAGCCATTGCACAAATTAATAGAAATAAAATACCATCAATTATATCTTTCATCTATTTTCCTTGTTATAACCTAACCAATCTTTCCAATCTTCTCCAATTTCTTTAAGTGCTTTTTTAACTCTTTTTGCACACTCTGGCCCAATATCCCAACAACCCATTCCAGCACCAGAATTTTCAGAAATATCATAATGTGATTGTCTAACTATTGTTTCAGTATTTCCATTACAAATAATTCCAAACGAATTTTTATAATTTTTAATACCTTTTCCACATTGTTGACAATTACCAATATATTTTTCTGAATTTAATTCCCAATGTTTTTCATTTCTATTGAACATTTCTTGGCTTACTTTTATTAAGTCTGCAATATTAACAGTATCAAATTCAACACCACCAGTTACATCTTTTGTTATTTTAATCATTATTTAATTACTCCCAGTTAGATAAGAAATACTTGTTAAAATAAGATTTTTTTTAACACATAAATTTCTAGCTTCTTGATTATTTGGTATTTGAACTTCATTAGTAATAACAATTTTATCATCTTCTATTTTTGCAATATTCAAATCACAATCAGATAACATTGTATGGACTTCAAGTTTATGTAAAAGATTAAGATTTTCTTTTGGAGTTGTAAATACATAATATAAATCTCCATTTTCAGAAATCATAAAAGGAATTTTATTTCCTTTTGTTTCATCTAATTTATAATCGTCTTTTCTTTTTACATACCCATCATCAAAGTTTTTACCTGTTAATTTTCTTTGATATTCAAGTGCTTCTTTTTGAGTATCAAATTTTTTAACTTTGATTATATTTTTTAGTATTTTATCCATTGATAATCTCCCAGTTTTTTTGAGTGAATAAAACACCAAATTTTTTTTCACATTTAATTTTAACAACAGTTATTAAATTTAAAAGTGGTGCATTTTGTAATTGAGAAAATTTTACTTTTTCTTTTCTTACAAACATTTTAGCTTCTATGATTTTACTCATTACTGATTCTCCTTTTTTTATATTTTTATTTTTAACCATAAGAAAAATATACAATATTCAACTACTAAAACAAGTATATTTATGGTTGTATTATAAGCTATATTTTAAGCTATTTTTTAGCTATTTTTAAGATGATGGGAAGTATAGACTTTGACTGATTTGCTAATCCTAGAGCGCCTGGGAGCGTTTATTATGTGAGTATTTTGTTTGGTTTGTCTTTTAATGTGTTTATTTTATCTTGTAGCGTTTTTATCTCTTTATTAGCTGTATCTAAATCCTGCGTTACATTTTCGAGTTTTTGAGTACCTCTTTTTAATGCTTGATCTTTCTCTTTCAGTTTAGATTGCAACTCGTCCACTTCGTCCTTTAAGATACGAACTTGCTCTTTATACTCTTTAATGATTTCTTTGAAATCTGCTGTTTCTGCCATATATTAGATATTATTTTTTTTTCATTATATCAGCACCTTTAAGACCATAGATCGCTGAAACAACACCAATAAATAGTGCTTGATACCAAAAAGGCATATTATTAAAATATTCGAAGAACATTTCCACCTTTTTCATTATATCAGGATCATCGCTGAATATTGACCAAATCAATAATACCACAGGAGCAGATACCAGAATAAGGACAAATTCGTCTTTCCAGCCCTGCTGATTGTTTTGCATAACAGCTTGTTTATACTCAATATCTCCTCGTGCCATTTTTTCTGCATGAGTTCTTTGAGCATCAGCCATTAACATTTGAGTTTCTTTTCTTTTTTTGTAAATATGACTTCCAGCATTAATCGCCAATTTAACTGCACTTAACCACATAATTTATCCTATATAAATATAATCGTTTAATTCGTTTTGCTCTAGCCATTCTGGTACATCAAAGCTAGGACATTTTTTTCTATCGTCAACTTGATAATGACCTATAATTTTCTTAATTTCATATTTTTTAATCAGATCTCCTATTAATGATTTTAAAGTTGTAAATTGTTCATTAGTAAAATTATTTTCCCATTGTTGTTTATCATCTGTACCACCAATTAAACAAACTGCTAAACTTCTAAAATTAACTTTAGGTGCATGAGCGCCTTGATATTCTTCTGACCTTGCTGTTTGTAATTCTCCTGAACGAGTAATTACAAAATGATAACCTACATCTTCCCAACCATTTTCTTTAACATGCCATTCTTTTATTTTTTCAACCCCAATATCCATTGTAGCAGGAGTAGCTGAACAATGTATTGCAAGTGTATCTGTTTTTTCTCTTTTAATCATTTATTTACCATAGGTTAATTCTAAAGTATCCATTGTTGTAGTTCTAACTTCCTGTATTTTACTATTATAAATAGATATATCAACCACACCCCAAAACCAACCTGTTGTTGCAACTTTAGCGTAACTTTCAATATGATTCATAGGTAAAGAGCAACCTACATTAACCACTCTAATATAATTTGCTTTACCTATTTTAGGACATCTTACATCATTAAATTTATGCGTATGGCCGAACACTACATCAAACAAACTACTTTGCCCAATGTTTCTTTCAACGCTAACACCACCAAATTCCCTACCCATAATGTTAAAAGGAATGTGAGTAAACCCGACACCATCTATAAAATAGAACTCCCCATATTCACTCCAAGTCCAACCATACTTCTTTAATGTACTAAACAATTCTTTTTTACCCATTTGATAATATTCTGGATTTTTATCTTCCCATCTCCATAGTCTATTTTCGTGATTTCCTAAAGTACAATGTTTTTTAACTTTATATGTACTTAAACCTTTATTTAATTCTTCAAGTGCTAAATTAAAAGATTCTATATCTTCTAAAAAAGTTCCTTTGTTTTTTCTTGCCTGCATTGTTGCATTATCAATATGCCAACAACAACTATCTAAACTTAAAAAATCTCCTATTTGTACTACATGATCTGGTTTTGTATTTCTTATATGTTTTCCTAACCATTTTAATCTTTCTTTTGAAATTCCAGGTGCATCGTGTAAATCACCAATGACGCAAACTTTTGTAACTTTCATAGTATTGCTTCTATATAAATATTAATTAAGTTTCAACTTTTTGTCTTTTGTTTTTACTACATGAAAATCTAATATATATTCCATGCTCGTTTATTTCTGCTCTACCAATTTGTTCTGTTTTTTTTTGTGCTTCTTTATAACCAGCATTTAAACAGTCGTACATATCATTAAATTGAACAGGATATTCGTAAGGTGGTAAACATTTACCAGTACTAAACGAACATAAAAATAGCGTTAAAATAATTTTCATTTTTTTTGTATATTAAAGATTTAAAAAAGAATAAACCTATTCAGGTTTAGTAGGCCAAGTTACATTATCAACTTCTTCAACAGTAGTTAATCCACTTGGTAAATCACGAAGGTCTTGTCTATAAGTAGTCATTTCTGCTGACATAGTTACATCTGATAAAGCATAGAAATCTGTAGCTGATAAAAAATTATTTCTTTTTCTTCTTAAATCTGCAATAGCACGATCAAACGCACCATCAGCCCATGCTTGTTCTTCAGCATCTCTAGCTGATTCTTCTTCAGCAGTAAACTGAACTCTGTTTCCGTTTATGTTATGGTATCTTGGCATAATTATTTATATACTCCTTTTTAATAAGTTAATCAAGTAATCAAGAAATTCCAAATAATGAAATAGTTCCTGTATCTATATTACCGCTTTCAAATTTAAACTGAAATCTTGTTATCGCTGTTGCGGTATTGATATATCCTGAAGTGTAAGTGTCAAAATTATAATTTTCATTATGAACTTCTGATATTCTTGATACAAAATGTTTGATGTAAGTAGAACTGCTAGGATTATATATAGTTAAAAATCCTGAAATACTCTCATCATTTTCATTTCCTGTGTTATTTGCTAATTTTTGAAAAGATGTTCCTTGTCCTTGATCCATTGTACTTTGAACACTAGGACCTATTGTTTCAGACCCTGATTCTGCGTGTCCAGCATTCCAAACAGTTGATGTTATAGTTTGATTATAATTAGTGTTTGTACCTGTATCTGCTTGAAAAGTAAACATAGTAGCATTATCTACTGGGTGAACATTAATAAATTTAAATACATACTCGTTATAGGTACTATTAATTCCACTTGTAAAACTTAATGTAGCAGAATTACTAGCAGTTAAAGTTTCTATTTTATTCCAAACTCCTCCTCCACCTGAACTAGCTTTAACTAATCCTGTGTGTCTGCCTGAATTTTGTGCTATTATTCCACTCATGCTGAATCTTTCAAACCATATAATTTTATTTCACCACCTTGAATTTCACCTGAAGCAAAGGAAAACTGACACCCATCAATAGCCGAAGTGGTATTGCAATATCCTGAAACATAAGAATCAAAAGCTATATCGTCTGATCTTACATTGGTTGTTCTCATTATAAAATGCTTGACGAAGGTGGTGCCTGAGGGAGCGAAAAACCAAAGTTCTCCTGAACAAGATTGATCTGCATCAGACCCAACGCCTCCTGTAACTCTTTGAACTCCTGTCCCATTTGCTAAATCAGCGGCAGTATTATAGGATATTCCCGCACCTGACCCATCTTCTCCATGTTCAACCTCAAAATATGTAGTCATTTTACTTGCATCATAAGCTGTACTACCATCTCTAAAATTTACTTGAAAATTTTGTCCATCAGTTTGTGGGTGAATGTTTATAAAGGAAAATCGGTAAACTGGGTAGGTTGAATCAAAGGTAACATCATCGCTACCATGAGCAAAAGTTAAATCACTATCAGAACCATCTGAAGTTAAAGTTTTAATTAATGTCCAAACACCACCTCCGCCACCACTTGCGGCTTTTATTAAACCTGATGTTCTTCCAACATTATCTGAAATTATGCCTGTCATGTAGTTAATCCATAAAGGCAAATATCGCCTGCGTCTATATTTGAAGTAGTAGTGCCTGACAGTAGTTTGAACTGAATAGCATCAACCGCACTCGTACTATTCACATAGCCAGCAACAAGATTTAATAAATTTCCATTATCGTTACTATAATGAGTAGTAGTTGCTAAAAAATGTTTAACATGCGTGGTATTCGAAGGGTCATAAAATTGTAAAAATCCACATAAGGCTTGATCGTTGTCAGTTCCAACACCATCTGCTGTACTCATACTTTGAAAATTTGTTGAATTTGCAAGTGCATTTACACTACCTGATCTAAAATTTATATTTCCAGCCGAACCATCTTCTTTATGATAGGTTTGAACATACGAAGTTTGCATAGAAACACCATAAGAACTTCCAGCATTTGTACTAACTTGAAACATGAAATCACTTGCATTTACAGATGGGTGGATATCTTTGAAAGTAAATAGGTATTCTTTATATGTGGAATCGAATACAACATCTGACGACCCATCTACGAATGATGTAGTTGCCGCACCTGAAGCTGATATTTTTTTTATAAAATTCCACGCACCTCCACCTGCAGGTGCTTTTATTATTCCTGAATTATCAAGAACATTTTGAGCAATAATTCCACTCATTGAAATTACCTCGTCTGATCTAAATAGCTTACAACTATATCAACATTAGCTGACGATGCAGTTGCGGCGCATAAATGATCTTCATCTTCAATAACGAACTTGGTAGTTAGTTCAAAAGTTTCATTTGCACCAACAGCTTGATCTGATAATAATTCATAATCAGTTCCGCCACCACCATCGTCAATGTAAAGATCAACTGTTTCAGCCGCACCAGCAGTTTCTGTTACAAAAATAGATAGAATAGTATAAGTATGACCATTCACTCCATTTATTAAAACAGATTCAGAGTTTGTTACTCCAGCTGTATGAGATACCTTTAATACTTCACTTGCCATATTTTCTCCTTAATTAAAATCCTAATACCAATGCTTTACCTGTACTTGATAAAGTAGGATTCATTGTTGTTGTTATTTGTATTACTCCTGTACCTTTAGCAACAATTCCTAAACCAACATTTGAATCAGTACCAGTTGCAGTTATTGTTGGGTCATTTCCTGTTGCGGCATTAGTAACATCAAATTGATTTACTGCCGATGCAGTTGTTTGAAATATTATTTGTTCATTATTATTTTCATCAGAAATAAAATGAGCATCATCTATTATAATATTATGAGAGTTGGTATCTAAATTTCCGCCTAATTGTGGAGAAGTATCCCCAACCAAATCAGCAGAAACAGTAGAATCTAACCAATTAACAGTATTAGCTGAATAGTTAAAAGTGCAAAGTGAAATTTGATCTGACCCATCATAAAATTTTAATGTTGGTGTTGTTGCAGAGGTGGTGTCTAACCATAGACTTCCAGCCACTTGTGATCCTGGTGCAGAAGTTCCAGAATTAAGTGTATTAATTGCCCCAAGAATACCATTTAATTCAGAACGAAACGCACTAAATCCTTGATTGGCTAAACTGTAATCTGAAACTGCACTCATAAATTTTTCCTATTTGTTAAATCTTTACAATATTTAATTATACCTTTCAAGTTTAGCATTAACTTTTTAACCCATGTCCTTTGGCTACATAATCAAAAGTTCTATTTTGAGCGGCTCCTCCGCTATTGTAAAAGGTAATTGTAAATCCTGTTTTGGTTTTGCTAGTGATAGCGTAATAATCTCCAGTGGCCATATTCTGAGCCGCGATGCCAATGGCTGGACTTGAATAAAAAGCATTGGTATATGTTATTGCTTTGGATCCTGCACCACTAGCTACATCTTCTTCACTTTCTAATCTTTTCTCTAATACTAATTTCATTTGCATTTTTGAAACTTCAGGTCTAGCTTTATTATTTCCACTTGTTAATTTTAATCTAAATTTAAAATATCTTCCTTTAACTGTAGATTGTTGAGATATATCTTGATAAGTAGAAATTGCACCTAAAGAACTTTCACTAGAACCAACTTGTAAAAACGCATCACATTGAGAGCCTGAACTTCCATCAAATGGGCCAGGTGCATTATCAAAAAGTGAAGCACCACGACCACTATCAAATAAATCATAAAGGTCATTTGCTAACATATCAATAGTTGATTGAAAAGTTGCATCATAAACTGCGTCTAAACTTATTTCAGTTGAGCCAATATAAAATCCTGATGATTCTATATTTGCTTGATAGTAACTTGGATTAGAAGTAGCATCAGTTCCACCTAAATCAAAATCTCCAGATGCTGAATCAAAATTTCCAACAGTAGAATCAAATAAAGTTATTGTATCAAGTGTGGCTATATCAGTATTATCGGAACTCATACCTTTAACACAATTCCCATCAAAAGTACCATTCCAAGTTTGCCCAGTTACAGCACTAGCAGATTCTTCATTGTAAGTTGCAACTGTTGTAAAGTGTTCTAATCCAGAAATATTTGTATAAACAATTTTTTCGTTATCTGATTCGTTTCCTAATTTGTCCACGGCCTTGATTAAGAAGGCTCCAGTCCTCGCATTAATTGTTACATTATTAGATTTTCTTCTTACAACTTGCGTTAAATTTGTTGAACTTGCCCAACTAGCACTACTTGTTACATCTTGATAACGAATTGAATAATAAGAAACATCTAGGTCTGAAACTGGCTCCCAAGATAATTGCATTTGATTTGACCCAACCATTGAAATAGATAATTCATTTACATCGCTAGGCGTATCTGTTGCGCCAACAACTGTATGAGTTCCTGAAGTATAACCTGAAGAAACACCCATTGAGTTAATTGCCTTTACCCTTACTGAATATTCTATCCCATCTACTACATTTAATTGATGATAATTTAATATTGAAGCTAATCCTGTTGCTATAACTTTATAATCACTTTCAGAAGTTTTTTTAGTTTCAATTTGATAGTATTGAACAAACTTATCGGTACTAGCACCAACTAATATATTTAATCTAGTTAAAACAACTCCATCTGAATATTCAATTAATTCGTCGGAGAGTGTTAAACTTGCTGGAGCAATAACAGAAAAAGGATTAGGTAAAGTAGTATCTGGTATTGTAGCCGCTTGTGCTTTTGTTGCCCAAGTATAGAATGCCGCTTGGTATTCTGTAAGCTGTAGTTCCACAGTTAAATCAGAATTAACTTGCATACCTTGTACTCTAAATGTTTTAGCAGAAAATGATGGTGTAGAGTGTGTTACATTTACTAATTCTCCTACCATTAAATCTAATCCTGTTGCATCACATCTTAAAGCAACATTCATATTATTTCTACTTCTTCTACAAATTACCTCCGCTAGCTCCTCCGCCTGATAAATATTCGTAATAGTAGGAAAATCAAACCTTCCTTCCTGAAGAAAACCACCATCGGCAGTTTTCATTGTTGCGTGTTGATCTGCACTTGTTAAACCTGAATCGTCCACAGGTGGCCATTGTATTTCATCGACTTGATAATTTTTATCAGGATTAACAAAGGTAACTATAACTCTATTAAATCTATCATTTCTTGTTAAACTTGAAACTTTAATTCCACCTAAAATATTATCTTCTGTTAAACTTATTGAAGCACTTCCAGTTGATTCAGCTAAAACTTTATATTCTCCATTTGCATAATTTAAGTATCCTCTAAAGCCAGAAACTAATTGTTTTAAATTATCAATACATTTTTTTTTAGTATCTAAAACATAATTCATATCTAGTAAATCAATAGCACTTGCTGATCCATAAGGAGTAACATCTGTATCGCAAACATCTGCGGCAGTTTGCCAATCAGCATAATCTCCATCAAAATAACTATTAGCAATTCCTAATCCAAATCTTGTATTTCTCATATAGTCTAAAGTACATAGAACAGGATTATTAGACCATGCCCAAGTTGAATCTGTATCTTCTCTATGTGAGCCAGATCCACCAGTTTTTGTACCATCTAAATTTGGGTCATAAACTTTTCTTCCTTTAATAACTGCTTTAACATCTGGAATTGCCATAAAAGCGTCCATGTGCCATTTAAACTTTAAAGCCAAATAACTAACACCTCTTAATCTATGGTTAGATGTCCAAGATGATAAAGCACCAACTGTTGTATTATAAGTTTGATCGTCCCTACCATCATACCAAGTTACTGATATTTTTGATTCGCTATCTTTATAAAAATTTGAATCTCCACTTCCTACTGTTCTTTCTGTTCCATGTGTTAATGTTCCAGACCAAGTAACTAATTTATCGTCTATGTAAATTTGTTCACAAGATTCAACACCACCTTCGCATAAAGCAAAAATCATATAAAGGAACTCGTTATCGGTTCCTGAGGTCTCCATAAAAACTCCAGTGCCACCCACTTTTCTTTGTCCATAAATAACAGGTAAAGGTGCGTTTGAAGAAGTTTTATTTACTAATACACCTTTTGCTACTTGTTCTGGCATATTATCCATATTTGGAGTGTCAGGTGTTTCTGGCCCTTTTAACCAACCTATTACTTGAATGCCTATTGATATTGCTGAAATCCAACCAGAATATTTTTGTAAAAATTTAACATAAGGAGCAATAAATTTAACAGCAGGTGCTACAAAACTTGTTGCCGCATTCCATGCATCCTTTAAAAAAAATGATTTTATTCCTGTTGGATTAATAGGTTTATTAGCACCACCTAAACTTTTTAATATTTTTTCTTCGTTCTTATTTATATAAACAATATATTCGCCTTTAGGAGCATATTTGTTTAATATTTTTTTTGCCCAATATATTTTAAATCGTTTAAAAAACATTATGCTCTACCCCATTTAATATCTCTAATTGTTAAAGCTGAAAATTCAAAACCTTTATCTCCTGAAAAATGTCTTTGTTGAGAAGTATCGGCAGTAGTTCTACCATTTATTTTATTAAAATTACCAAAATGATTTGTTGCTGATATTGATAAACTAGCATTAGTTCCAGCATCGTTAATTTGAAAATCTGATAAATTGCCATGAAATAATAAAAATGGGTCAGCGATAGCAGTAGTTCCACTTATTACTGCTCGATAAACTTTTATATCAACGCCTAAAACATCATTATTTAAAACAGTTGAAATTAAAGATTGATCTACGCCACTAAATATTAAATCAATACTATTTTTAATTGGAGTATTAGATTCAGGAACATTACCTACTCCTAATAAAGTTCCATCAGCATTATAGGTTTGAGAACTACCCTCTATATCATCTACTATATCAAAAGAGTTATCTGTTTTTCTTACAGGTGTTGCAAAACCTAAATAAACTAAATGGCAAAATGTAGGTGTATCTGCTAAGGCGTTTTTGACTGCTGTTGTTAAACCTCTTGTCATTTATTTTTTCCATTTGAAAGTTTGTTTAATTGATTTTGTATTTTTTTCTTTTCCATTTGTTGATTCTCCCATTTCTAAAGTAGTTGTATCTGGAGATATACTATAAACACAGCCAGTCAAAAGAATTAAAATAATCAGTAATCGTTTCATTTATTTTTCTTCTTTTTCTTCTTTTTTTTCTTTTTTTGCTTACCTTTATCAAAAGTATTCCAACCTATTTCCTCAATATCTTTTTCCATTTTAGATACCTTTTCTTTTAATACAGCTACATCTGATTTAAGTCCAACAGTAGTTGATAATGACCAACCAGAAAGAGCAATTAAAATAGCCAAAAGTACAGTAATAATTTTATCGTTCATTAGTTATAACTATATCCTGTGTTTCCTGATTCTAATTTTTCAAATAATTTTTTATGTTGATCCATAATTTCTTCATCTGAATCCATCATCTTATCCATTTTATCTTCTAGTTTTATAACTTGTCTTTCAAGTTTCTGTACTTTATCTTCATGTACTGCTTGAATAGTTGAAAGTTCAAAAGTTCTTGAAAGCGACCAACCAGCTAACGCTAATAAAATTCCTACCAACATTGTCATTAATTTTTCTATCATTCTAATATTAAAGAAGTAATTTTTTTCTCTCCCATATAAATCTCAATGTTTGCTTTAGATTTAATACATTTATAAATAACTCTATCTTCAGGTTTTTTATCCCTCATAGCATATCTTTTTGCTTTTAAACATTTAGACAAGCTGTCTTGGATTCTATGTTCCTTAATCTCGTGATCCATTATTAATAAAAGTGCAAAAACTGTTTCAATCATTAGTGAGTACCATTCGCCTTTCTTAAACCATCTTTTAATTTTTCTACATCTTCTAATAGTTTATCAACTTGTTTAGATAAAAATTCTATATTTACTTTATTGTGCATACCACCTTCTAGCATTTTAGTATGTTTTTCAATTTGACCAGCGATATGCTCGATTAACATAAATTGCTCCGAATCGGCAGGTAAACTTCCTAATTCTCCTCTTGGCCATTTAATCCTAAAATCGGTATTCTTTTCTAAATCACTACTCATTAACTTGTAATTTGTTTCAATATTATTAAGTCTTTCAACTAAACCAAAATAGGACCAAACACCAATTGCTACTGCTCCTATTATGGAGATTAAATTCTTTAATGGCATATCTACATTTGTTTTTTCACTTATTTTCATTAAAACGCCTCGCATACATCAAAATCATAATTATATAAATCATTAATACCCATACTATATTGTTGAACATTACCTGTTAAATAAACAGTAAAAGGAACATCATCATAAGTTACAGCTTCATCATTTGCCAATGCTTCAATAATTGGTGGCTCTATTGTTACAGTTGCCGCATTACTAGATGGAGTAACATCGGAAACCACCATGTAAACTTTTGTGTGATTTGCAAATTTTATAAAATCACCCGCCTTTAGTGAACCAGCAGAATCAGCATTAAACCCATCTATTGCTATTGTACTATCTCCTGCTGTATGAGAGCCATTAACTGCTATAGATGTTGTTTCTGATCCTTGAGCATCAGATATAGTTGGGGGAATAACAGTAAAGGTTTCTTTTTGTCCTCTTTGTTTAGTTATAAAAGCAAGTATAGGTGCAAATTCTGCTCTAGTTAAGTTTTTATAACTACAAGTAAATTTCCATCTTTGATTATCAATTTTTCTAGCAAATCTTCTTCCACTATCAGATATTGAAATTAAAGTATTACTTTCATCTTTAAAATTCATAGCATTAAAAACTGGTGATGTAGGTAATTGTCCACTCATTAAATTAAATTACTCTTTCCTTGTTGATTAACTGCACTATTAATCATGCTAACTATCATACCTCTTTCATTAGCTAATAACGCTTGAAACCCAGCAGTATCAACTGCATTAATAGTAAAATTAACATTTACATTTTGTCCACCAACTCCTGGTGCAATATATCCAGCACTATTAGGAATAAATGTTTCAGGTCCTCCTTCACCAACCATATAAGGTTTATTTTCTGAAACTAATCCACCTTGTCGTCTTGGTGTAAATTTTTGAGCCCTAATTTGTGAAACTTGTGCCATACCAAAAGCTAAAGCTGATCCTGCGGCTAAAAAATTTAATGGATAAGGAACAGTTGCAAAGGCTTTCATAACTGCTGAATAAGTATTAACAATGGCTTCAGCGATCTTATGTGCTTTAAGCATTTTAAACGCTTTCTCGCTATGTCCTGATAATATAGTTAATGTTCCTTCTAAATTATCTTTTATATCTTGTTTGGTTTGAGCAATAATTTCTTTTTCTGCTTTAGCCTTTTGAAGATTATACATTAATATTTTTTGAAATTTCTCTTTTTCTGCTTGTGCTTCTGCTTCCATATTTTTTTTCTTATTTTTAAGAATCGTATCTCTAACTTTTTCTACATCAAATAATGCTTCTTTTTCTTCTTCTTTAGATTCATTTGTATTTTTTCTTAAATTGTCAAATTCTGCTGAAATACCTAGTAACTTTTCTTTTAACGCCTCCATGTCTTTTGAAACCATAGGTATCATTTCTCTATAGGTATAAACCCATTTTAAAGAACCATCGTCATTAAATATTGTAAAAAACTCTCCAACATTTTCTGCGGCAATAGCAAGATTTTGAATTGCAATACCCATTTGTTTAATATCAGGGACAGATGTAACAACCATTTTAACAAACGATTCCATGGCATCTAAAAATTCTTTAACTAAAAAATTTGAAAAGTTTTTAACCCCACCATGAGTATCTTCAATGGCTCCTAATAATTTTTCTCTAATATTTGTTGCTAGTGTTTCAATAGCTGGGGCAAGTGCAATAGTAAAATGATCTTTTAATCCAGTAAAAACTAATTTAGTTCTAGCTATTGAATCGTTAGCATCTTCAACTGATTTAACTAATCTACTATCTAAAACTAGACCAAATCTTTCTGCTTCTTGACGCATTTCTGCCATTCCAAGAGTTCCATTTTCAATAGCAGTTAAAAGTTCAATATTTCTTCCACCAAACAATTTATATGCGATAGCAGTTTTATTTGTTCCATCTTCTACATTTTTTAAAGCATCAGCAACTAATTCAAATTGTGCAAAAAGACTATTATTTGTTGCTCGTAAATCGTCTTGTGTAATTCCTAATTGTTCAAAGGCTTCTTTAGCAATACCAGTTCCTTTAACTAGCCAATCATTAATTCCTATTGCCATTGTTCTAGCACCTTTAGCAAACGCTTCTAAAGATGTTCCACCTAAATCTGCGGCCAATCTAAATGCTGATAAATCTTCTGTTGATATAAATACTTGTCTGGATAACTTTCCTAATTTGTCTATTGATTGTAATGAACTTCTTATTAATAACCCTAAACCAGCTACACCTGCAACAGCGGCCAATCCTGTTTTCATATTGAATATTGCACTCGATACGCCTTTGAGACCACGCTTTAATGTACTAAATGCTCGTTTGGTTTTATCTTTAGCGTTAATATCGAATTGTAATCTATTTCTTGCCATTATCTTTTAAGTTTTATGTCTTTATTTAATTTATCGTAAAATGCACACCATAAATTAAATTCATTTACACTCATACTCATTATGTCAGATAGTTTCAAGTTGAGGTCTTTTGCTAGATGTAGAATATTGACTAATTCTTTATCAGTTCTGATTTTTTTTTTCCCAATCTTCAATTGGGATAACTTCTAATATTTGTTGAGCAACGCGGGCTACTACTTCAGGATCCACAGAGTGCATAAGAGTATGCTTATCTTCTAAAGTATAAATTTTGTTTCCTGTTTTATCTTCTGCTTTTAAAATAAGTACATCAGCAAATAAAGTAACATCATCTGGTTTTGTAGTTCGAGTTAGTTTTCTTTTGTCAGCTAGAGTTAATGGTTTTGAGTAAATAGTTTGACCCCATTCAGGAACTTCAATTATTTTCCTGTCAATAGATTTAAAATGTTCTTTAGCTTTATCGAGAATATCACTCATAAAATAAGTGAATACTGATTTTTAACTAAATGTCAAATTAAACTGTGCTTCTACTTAATGCACCTGTCAATGTTGCTGAAAAAGTAGCTTCAATTATGCCATCAGTAGGAATAGAAACCGAATTCGCAGTTACTAACCAAGTACCACTATAATAGTAATCGCTAGAGTCTGTCCCTTCAGGAAATAAATCCATTGCTACAGAAGAACCTTCAGCTAAAGCTATCTGTCCATTAGTGTCTGTTTCGTCCCAAAAACACTCGACCGATACTGTTGCACCTTTTTTTCCAACTTTGAAAGTTTTTGAAGTATCAGTTAATGCTGTATCTTCTAATAATTCTGCTGTTGTATCGATAGTAAAACTTCTTACTTCAGCAATAGTATTAGTTCCGATTTTTATTACACCTGAACTTCCTGTATGTGTTGCCATTGTTATTTATCCTTATTTGTTTTTATTTTAGCTTTATCGCTAAATGATGGTTTTTTATCAGTACCACTAACTTTTGTGTACCCCATTTTCAAATAATATTCCTCCATATCTTTTGAAGTTTCAATAACACTATTACCATTTGGCGATTTTAATTTTATTATATTTGTTGCCATAAATTATACTCCTGTTTGTACTGCGTTTTCTATCGTATTATAATGAATTAAATAGGTCAACCTCATCAAACCAGTTTTTTGACTTGCAGTATCAAATTCAATTTCAGTAGAAACTAATTTTGTATCTTTTGCATTTCCACCACGAGTTACATCAGATACCATGGCTTCTTCAACTTCTTCAGCAATAGTATCAAGTGTATCATCTATATTTGCAGTTCCTCTACAATGTGCCTCAATAATTAAATTTAATGCTCTTTGTTGAGTTCTAGTATTTTTTCCTAAAGTATAATCTTCAATAGTTTCATCTAAAGTATAAACTATTAAAGCAGGTAAATTTCCAGTTTGTAAAGGAAAATATCTTGTTTCATAAACGCTTGAACCAGTAGTAGATAAACTTGTTATTGCAGTTTTAACATTTTCTCTAATTGTTTTTCTAATATGAGCCATATTATCCTGATAAGGTTATTCTAGTTACTCCTGTTCCATCAGGTAATAATTCTTTAATATAATATGTTGTGCTATCAATAACCAATGTATCATTAAAAGTTGCACTAGAAACATCAGAAGTTTTACAAGTGAACATAGGAACTTCTTCAATTATTCCTGCTTCACCTACAGCTTGTTCTATAGATTCTTTATCGAAAATTCCTTTAATTGTTGATGAAGTCCCAGCAGAAACATCGTTAAATGTTGCTGAAGAAGCGAAATCGTCTGAATCAAAAAATATTGATCGTTCTGTGTCTGTTTCTACTGCCATTTTATTTTACTTTTTTAAACATTGTGTTAATAATTTAACTAGAGATGGATTGGCCTTGAATATCTTTTCGTAACCATCGCCTACTGCTTTAGCAATAGGTTCTTCTCCTTTCAAATTAACATTTATATCCTCATTGCTCATAATTATATGAAACAACTCGTGCATTAAAGTATTCAATAACCTTAAAGACTTCAACCTCTTATCAAGTTGTAAGGTGTTGTGATTAGGATCATATAATCCATAGCAGTCATGCAACAACTCATATTTAATTTTTATTTTTCTTTTACCATACTTGATAAAAGACAATTTCATTAAAATATAGCTGATAGAATAGCAATTACAATAATCGCACCAAAAATATAATATTTATATTCTTCTGCTTTATTGAATAACTGTTTAGGATTTTTAAACCAATGTGAAATAGGTCTTCCAAAGATAAACATATTACTCCTTTAGTTAATTATTTTTTACGAGAAAAAATGCTTCTTTTTTTAACTGCCTTGTTTTCTGGTTTTTTAACATCTTCTGCTGAAGCAATAGCTTTTCCCATACCGATTAATAAATTTCCATCGTTTTCATCAGCATTTATTACATCACCAGCTTCTGCCAAAACACCTTTAACAAATGTTTGTTTTATTATTTTTATTTTCATAATATCCCTTTTTACATAAAAGAAAAGGCGAGGTCAACGCCTCGCCTAATCTTATAAAACGCACTAATTATTACAATTATGCAATTAAGTCTTTAATAGCCGCAAAACTTTCTGCGTGTCTAACTGCAACATCTACATCATATAATCCGATTATTCTAGTACCACCTTTAGCGGCATTAGTGTAAGGATCAACAGATATATCTAAACTACCCCATTCACCAATGATTAGATCATTGAAATTACCAAAAGTAAGAGCAGAACAAGTTCCACTTGCTGTACCTTTAGTTAGGTTGTCAGGAGAGTTTGTTGTAGCAAAAACTTTATAACCCATCATGCTGTTTTGATCGTTCATAATCATAACAGAGTCAGATGAACTAACTTTTGCTATAGACATCATACGAGAAACTTGCGTTGGAGAAGTTAAGAATGCCAATGCGCCCACATCTGCATTGTCAGTAGCAACTTCTTTCCAAGTTTCAACAACTTTTGCCCAAGTAGCTTGGTCGCCATTCGTACCCATAGCAACAGAACCAATTCCAGAGGTATTTAAAATACCAGTTGGAGTGTTTGAAGTTCCATCACCTTGAATAGCTTTTTTATCAACTTCGTTAGCTAAAGTTCTAATTATGTCATTTCTGACAATAGTTTCAATAGCTGGAGTTGATTGGTGCATTAAGTGTCTTGATATGTCAGTAAATGTTCCAAGAGTTTTTGGAGCCATTGTAACTTGTCTGTAAGTTGGATTAACTTCAGATACTGCCGCATTTTCTGCAACCCAAGAAGCAGAATTAACTGCATTTTGAGCTGGTATAGCAACATCGCCAACTAGACCACTTAAAACTAAAGCACCTGCTTGTTTCACAACCATTTTTGCTCTTAACGCTTCAATAAATGAACCAGCTAAAAGATTAGTTGCTACTAAAGCACCACCATCAGCAGAAGCACCTGAAATCAAATCTCTTTGCCATCTAATATCAGATGGAATGAAGATTCCTCTAGGAGCTTTGCCTGTTTTTCTTGAGATTTCATCAGACGCTTCTCTTTCAAGTTCAGCACCAGACCAATTTCCAGTAGTCATAGCTTTTATTGCTCTAACTATTGAATAGTCTTGTGATTCTTTATTAGAAAGTCCAATGTTGTCTTTTTTGTCCAAAGGTTTTGCATCGCCAAGTTTGTCTAAAACAATTCCTCTAAATTGAGCAAGAGAAACGCCATCATTAACTGCTTTACTTGCAACATCGGAACAATTATGTTTTGCTCCTAATGCAGTAATTTCTTTAATTCTAGCTGTTTCGTCTTTTCTCGCTTTAGCGATTTGTTCTTCAACATTAACTTTAGGTGCTTCAACTTTTGGAGTTTCGTTTGTTTTTTCCATTGTGTTTACCTTTTGTATGACTTCAATTCTTTCTTTAGAAGAATTGTTGTCGGTTAATGTTTCATCTTTGCTTCGACCTATCCCAACAGTTGTGTCTGCTGGCACCGAAACAATAGACGCCTCCAATGGTCTCCAGTTCACACGATAAGTTGGTTTTTCTTTATCCTCATCATCGTCTTTTACTTTCGCCATCTTCAGTATTTCATAGCCAACACTCACATTACTACGAATGCCATCTATGACATCATGAAAAACCTCATCAGCTAGTTTTGATTTTCCAAATCTAACGACTGCACGACCTACCTTGTCTGCTTCGCTAATTTCAGCTTTCTCTATGACACCTATTTGCTTTTCAAAATCGTGATTGAGTAATAAAGGCGCTCTACCACTTGCAATAAACGAAAAGTCAATATCACTAGGATTATGACTTAATATTTCTGTTCCAAAAGTTCTGTCGTAAGGCTCCTCTGATGAGAACGCCAATCCAACAGTTCTTTTTTCTTCATCAACTTTTTTATTATTAAAACCAAATATTCTAAATAGCTTTTCTTTAGTTGATTCTTGCGTTTCTATTTTATCTGATTTATTTTCAAAACTTAAATCTTCTGCTTTTTGTTTTTCTTCTTCCATTTGCTTGTTATCTTTATCGTTTTTTTTTTCTTGTTCTTTATTATCTTTTTGTTCTTCCGATTTTGCTGATACCATAGATGGTTTGCTATCAGAAACTTGCCTGTCTCCTTCTTTGTTATAGCCATCAGATTTACCAAAAGTTATAGTTACTGAATCGTCATTTTCAGTTATATTTTGAATATGTTTTTTTTCCATAATACTAATTACGCATTTTCTTCGCTATCTTCAACCTCTTTTGATTGATTGTCTTGTTGTTTTGGTCCAAAAGGCTCAAAAGCTAATTTTAATCCAAACTTTTCAGCTAATTCTTTATCTGCTTGTATTTGACTAAATACATCTTCAACATCACGACCATATCCAGATTGCACATCTTGAATAGATAAAAATCCATTTTCTACACCAACTTTTAATGCTTCTACTTCTTTTTTAGGATCAATCCATTGCCAACCTCTTGCTCTCCAAATAGGATTGTTAAATTTAGGAAACTTTGAAGGTGGAAGACCACTTAAAAGATCAGTTAATAGTATCATTTCAAGCCATTTACCATAAACAACATCGTGAAAATTACGAATCATTTTATATTGTTCACATTGAAAAAAATTCCTTTCTTCTAATGCACCTTGTCTAATACTAGAATAATTAACACTCTCTAAATCGTTTGCCAATGTATTGTAACTAATATTTAAACTACTTGCGATTGTTCTAATAACTGCTTTTGTAAAATCTTTAAATGCAGTTGTAGGGTGTTGAGGGTCAAAAGATTGAAATTCTGTTCCAGTAGGTAATTGTTCAAAAGTTCCTGCTTCTGCAAACATTACAGGATTATTTGTATCTATTTTATCTTCTCCAGTATAACCATCAGCATCATTTGATTTAAAGAAACCCATTTTACTAGCACTAACTCTTGCGGCTACTAATTCTGCTTCCATATAGCCATCTAACATTTTTAAATCTCTTAAACATGATGATAAAGGTGGAATTCCTCTTGTTTGATGTGGTCTTTCTTGATGATAAAAATGAATTATCTCGTCTGCTGGTACAATATTATATTTTGCACCTACATAATCACTAACAACCAAATCATCGTTAGGGTGTACTTTTAATAAATGATAATTTATTGGCTTACCAAATTTATTAATCTCAACTCCCATTCTAACTTGATTACCATTTGCTAATTGTAAGTTTAAATCGTGATCTAAAAAATCAGATTCAATAAATTCAATAGCAAATTTATTTTCATTATCAAAATTTTTAATTAATCTAATTAATACTTCACCATCTCTAGCAAAAGTTTCAGCAAATAATCTTTGACAATCTATCCAACCTAATTTTTCATCTGAAGTACATCTAACACCCCATTCCTTCCATCTTGTTTCAATTAAATTATTTGCAAAAGAATCTAACGCTCCATTTGGATCTCTACTTCTTACTTGTAAATGAACGCCTTTAGCACCTACAACATTATCTACATAAACACTAATATATCTTCTTGCAAAAGCATTATTTCTAGCCAAATCTCTTGCTCTATTTCTTAATACTCTTAAACTAGGTCTAATTTCACTATCAGCAGATTTAGAAGATAAAACAAAATTATTTAATAATCTATTTTGACTTGCGCCTGAAAAATAACTCCTTTTTGCTTTTCTACTTCTAAATAAATTTAAAAATCTTTCTTTAAGCGTCATTAAATTGTACCTTTACTACTCTACCTGATCCTTCTTTATTACCAGTTCTAAATCTAGCAACTTCTTTTTGATATTCTGCTTTATAATAATCTCTCCATTGTAATAATTCTGCTATACTAATTTTACTTAATGATCTTCCTTGAATTGAATAACTTGAAACATCTGCATCTGCTCTACCTTCTAAAATGCTTTCAATTTTTTCGAGCATTAATTTCGCATGACTACGAGTATCTCCAGTAGTTGCAAAAAAATTATCTTTAACAGTAATTTTACCTGAATCTATAACTAATGTTTCACTATCGCTAGTTTGAATAACTTTTAAAGCCCAAAAATAATCTCCAGCAGTATAACCAGATGTATTTGAATTATCTAAAGTAAATTTATAATAATCATCTACTTCTGTAACTGTTGCACTAAATCTTGTTGAGCCATTTGTTTCTAATGACGCTTCCCATACCATTGAATGACTACCAACAGCATAATCTGTTAAATCTGTTCTTTTCCATACAACAGTTTCGCCTTTAAAAAATGTTACTGGTTCTTTTTCTGGTATATCTGTAAATAAATTTGCCATATTATTTTAATTATTCCATGATTTAGCGAAATTACTATGTCTGCCATAATGTTTCAACCTACCTTGGTTGACTTTATGGTTCATGTGTGAGTGTGATTTTTTTTGTTTTTCCATAATTTGATTTAAGTCTGCATTTAACAATGTGAAAGCTGACATCGCATATACTCTACAATCCAACGCCTCGTTTCTTGGTCTCATTAAAACCCATTCTCGCTTTTTAAAACCTCGTCTATATTTTGTTACAACTTTTTCTGCTGTTAATTGTCTAAAATACTCCTCTGTGTATTGTTTAGGAAAATGACAATATCCAGCGCCATGTTCCTTTATTCTTAATCGTGAATATATTAATTCTTTGGCAGTATCAACGCCAACACCAAATAAAGTTACTTTTGCAATATTGTTTCTTGTAGGTCTGCTGACTATTGGTTTACCTTCTCCACCAAAACCTTTAACTGCAAATATTCTCCTTACATATCTTGGTTTGCAAAACTGATAAACCATATTTGTATGATGACCACTATCAATACAAGTAGAAACTATTTTTAGCTTTGTTTTATCAGTCTTTTCGTATGTTTTAGACAATGCTAAATCTAATTCTTGCCATATATTTGGTGCTGAAGGATCTCCATAAATAATATGATAATCAATACTCCATGTTTCTTCATTTATTCCCCAACCTACTACTTCACATTCTATTCTATCGTCTTGAACATCAACACCTGCTGTTAATAAAACCACTTCATTAGGAAAAGTATAATCTTCTCGTCTTTCATATAATCCTAAATCATCTATTTTTTCACCTTCATCTTCCCATGTTTCACCTAAATATGTATTAACAAATACTCTTAATGTTTCTGGTAGTTTCTTTGCTCTTAAAAACTCTCCTACTGCTTCTTCCATAGTTACCCATACTGAATATAAACCATTTAATCTAAAACCAGCACGACCATTAAATTGTTCTGTTGCCTTCCAACTTCCTTTACTAATATTAGTAATTCTTTCAATATCAGTCCATTTTTTATTACAATGTTCACAAATATATCTAGCTGTTTCAGGTTTATCTTTTTCCCATTTAACCTGCGCCCATTTTAATACCTGTTTCTTTTTACATTTATGACAAGGAACATGAAACAATCTTTGATCGCTATCTTCAAAAGCTGATTCAATAGCACTAGCACCTTTAACAGTAGGAGTAGATGTTAAAACTAACTTACTATCCCAAAATGTAGCACTTCTTCTTTTAGCTAACATAACAGGATTTCCTTCACTACCTGCTGTAGGTGGATAACGATCTATTTCATCACATAAAACTATTTTTATTGGTCTTGATGCTAAAGATGCAGGGCTATTTGCACCACAAGCTGTAACATGACCACCATCAAAAACTTTATGTAAAACTGTATTGCCTGAATCTTTACTTTTTACATCAGCGACTTTATATTTCAAAATATTACTATCTCTAATCATAGGTGCTAATCTATCTTGCGACCAAGCACGAGCCATTTCTAAAGTTGGCTGTACTACTAAAATAGGTGCTGGCGCATAAGCTATATAATAACCTATAGCATTAAGTAATATTTCAGTCTTACCTATTTGAGAACAAGACATAACAATAACTTCATTAATTGTTGGATCGTTAATACTATCCATTATCTCTTTTTGAAATATTGCTCTAGCTGTTTCAAATCGCCCAGCTTCGCTACTGCTTTCAGTTGATAAATACCTAAATTTATCTGCCCATTGACTTATCTTTAGATGCGGAGGTGGTTTTATTAAATTCATCGTTTTTTCCCACACTTCGTTCATCGCTGGAGATTTCATGTAACGCCTCATATATTTTATCTTGTATTATTAATTTAATTTCGTTTATACTCTTAATTGTAACAACAACAGGAGCAACTTTATTTGGTATTGAAAGCAATTTTTGTTTTAATTTGTGTACTAACTCTAACCAGGTTTTTTTTACTTCTCCTTTCGGTATTAATTCGCCTGATGCCTTCATTTTGTCTATTTCTGCTAATTCTGCTTTTGCTTTAAGTAGTTTATTTTTATTTTTTAATACTTCTTCTGCTGTAAATTCACCACCTGCTTTTGCTTTTAAATAATCTATATACCCATGAACACTATTAACTATATCATACTTACCTCGTTCAGCTTTAGGAATAATACCTTCTTTTGCTAATTGTTGTATTCTTCTTTCGGACAATTTAAGAAGTTTTGCAATAGCTTGTATGTTAAATGAAGTAGCCATTAATGTCCTAAATCATAATTTAATTGTTCTTCATATCCATTCCAATAATCATTAAATACATCTTTGCAATAATGCGCCATAACTAATTTTTCTTTATAAAAAGTAAATGGTATTTTAAATGTAACACTTTTATAAAATGCTTCTTCGCAAGTTATAGGTCTTAAAGTAAAACCAAATGGTATTTTAATCCAATAATATGTTTCAGAATTAACTACTATAAGCAAATATAAAAAAAAGACTTTCATTATACACCTAATTGTCTGCGTTTATGTTTGTTAAGTGTAGATTTTTTATATCTTTTAGGATTACCACCGATTGTTGTCTTTTTAAATTTTGCATTACTAATATGTTCTATTTTTGCATATAAATTACTTTTTTTCTTTTTTGCCATACTTTGCTAATTTGTTTTCATACATTGTTATTTTTTTCATCATTAATTTATCAGCTTCTTTTTTAGCTTCTTCTACTGCATTTACTTTTTCTAATTTTAATTTCTCTATTTGTTCATCTTTCTTATCATTTTGTAGAGTAGCAATAGTTATTTCGTCTTTTAACATATCAATTTCTTTTAATAGCTTTTCTTCTCGTTCAACAATTCTATCTTTTAAAGTTGACATATAAGAAATAGCATCAATATTTTCTTCTATTGTATCTTCTATCCATTCTGGAATACTTTTGGAATTTTGAGCCATTGTAACTTTAAATCTTTTCATTCCTTGTTGATGTCTAGCAAAGATTCTATCAATAACATCATTAGTTACAGGATCAGAAGTTTTAACTTGATATTTTTTAGTTAATTCATTTTTTTCAGCTTCTAGTTTGATGTTTTCTTGTTTTAATTTATTAGTGTAAATAGATTGATTGGTGTTTGATGGTTTTGTATCTATATAAAGATTTGTCATTTTTACCACGCATGACCACACTTCGGACATTCAAAAGTTTTTTGTTTAGCTTCTTCTTGTTCTTTCATTGTTCCAGCAAGTGCTTGTGCTATTTCTTCTTGGCTAAATCCTATATTTTTAAACCATTCTGCATCTAATTTACTGTTCAATTCTAATTCAGCTAATTCAGTTCTTAATAAATTTTTATCCCATTCTGATTCATCTGAAACTCGATTATCAGCTAGTCTATATTTTCTTATATCCATATCTGATAAATGATTAAGTTCTATATAAGGAACATTCTCCATTCCTAACTTTTTCGCCGCTTCATATCTTGTATGACCACTAACTATAATTTTATCTATCATATTATTAATAGTAATAGGTACATTAAACCCAAAAGATTTAATAGATTCAGCAACTAATGGTATTGCTTTTTGTATTTTTCTAGGATTTTTTGCGTAAGGTACCAAATGATCTATTGGTATTTGTCTTAAATTAGGATTAATCTTTATCTCTATTTTTTTCGACATTAGAAAATACTATGTTTAAACTAAAACTACGCCTTTCTCCTTTTGTATCAGGAAACTTAAATTTACTTTTAAATGGATATACTTGATGATCTAACCAATTAGGAAACATATAGAAATCCCCAACTTCTGGTTTTAATTTTAAATTATTAGGACAATTTAAACCAATAGTACCATATCTAAAGTCTATATATCCTCCAAATGGATTATGATCTTTATCTTCTTCTTTCCAATACTCGTTAATATCTTCAGGCATTTTTAAATACCCAACGCATGATATTTGACACCCAGTATGATAGTGAGCAGGATTAAAATCTCCGTCAAAATGTCTTACATACCAACCACTTGCTATACCTATTTTAAACATATTTTTTTGATTTTGATAATCTCTATCATTTGGAAATAAATATCTTCCAGTAACAGCATTAAACCAATTAGCGTGTTTAATTAATGTATCTTTACTAAGGTGAAACTCCTCTTGAACTCTACCAGCTAATTGCTCTGACCAATCTAGTTTTTCTTTTTTCTTTTCAACTATATCTAAACAATCTTGATTAAAGTCTTTTATAATATCTTCTGATAACTTACATTTTAAAATACTAGGTCCAAATGGTCTTACAAGATCGATAGTTGTTTTGTTTTTCTGTTCTTCGCTCATTACTTTGCTTATACTCAAAACGAAACGAAATGCAAACTGAACTACGCTATCTACAAACAATTTGGCGTCGAGCGAAACC
>VTLG01013076.1_pt1 | contig 26449 bp, 40 predicted proteins | sample 4694571 | NCBI WGS metagenome assembly VTLG01 (sample SAMN12604809, study PRJNA352737) | marine metagenome | biome: ENVO:00000447; feature: ENVO:00000209|ENVO:00000569|ENVO:01000036; material: ENVO:00002151; isolation source: viral sequences binned using virsorter ...
CCACTTTTTACCGTATGCTTCAGTTATTACAGGTGAAGTTTGGGCTTCTAAATTTACAATGCCTAAATGTTCTAGTAGTTCGTTATTCTTCATCTTCATACCATTCTGAATTATTTAATATTTCTAGTATTTCCTCGTGTGTATAAGTAGTTGCACCAAAGAAATAAGCAGGTGCAGCACCCTCCCATTTTACAAATGTCTTTGTACCTGCTAAATTATAGCGTAAAGTATCTGCTGAAGTTTCTAATACTTCTTCAAAGTCGATATTACTTACTTCGCTTATATCTATTATTGCATATTTTCTATCTTCAAACATATATTATAATTTTACTACTGTTTGCCATGCAGGGGTGTTAGTTAAAGTACCTGTATTTCCTTTTCCTGAAGAATCTGCTGCTACAGTTCCTGAACCTTCGTCCAACTTCCAATAACCTACAAGCCCTGCCGTTCCTGTTAGGTCAATAGGATGTCCGCCATTATATAAAAGAGAAACATCAGCAACAGTAGTAAATATTGATACTTCATTCATAGAGCCATTATAATACGCTGCGTCAGAAGTAGCGTATTTAGCAATATCTGCTTTATCTAAAGTGCCAGAAAAAGTACCGCCAATTTCTCTAGTTCCGCCCTGTTGTGTTCCGTTAATATAAAGTTTTAATTCACCTGCACCACTATCAGCAGCAGTATTCCATGTTGCTGCTACGTGATGCCAAAGCCCATCAGTTTGAAAATCATCAATATCAGTTCCAGTACCATCATCAATAACATGAGAAGCAGTACCACCTCGCTTAATAGTAAATCTTATCTCTTGGGCGTCATCTTTCCACCATAACCTGTAGAAGTTACTTGTATCATACGCTGCTTGTATAAGGGTAACGCTTCCACTTTCAGCAACACCTTTTACCCAACAAGATACAGTTCCTAAATCTTCGTCCATATCACCTGCAACTCCGTCTATTACAATGTGGTCATTCGTTCCGCTAAATAGAACAGAGTGATTATCGTGATAAATATTATTGCTTACATTAAGCCCTAGTTTCATTATGCTGCTGAATTTTGGTCGTGTTCTTTATAACCGATTGCAACTCCTGATGTCATAGTTATTGCTGTAATATGTCCGAAAATAACTGTTCCTGCAGGTATTGTAGTGTGTAAAGCACTTTCGCCTGTATGGTGTGTCATTGTTATTGCACTTACTACGCTTGTTGTTACAAAATGTACTGCGTACCAATCTTTGCTAGTTTGTGCTACTGTTGTGAAAACTACACCACTACCTTTGCCTAGTTGTTCTCTTAATAAAATGTTGTTGTTGTCAATTAAACTCATAATTTATTTTTTAATTTGTCCATATATAATTTGTGCCACTTGCTTCTGTATGTTCTGTATATTTTATTTGTTCGCTTCCATCTGTTTCTGTTACATAAAGTTTTCCTGTTTCTACTAACCCTTTTACTGTTCCATGAACACTACCTGTAACATTGGCTGTGTCTGTTTCAGTTATAGGTGCTGTATCTGCGTCTAATGTAGGTACAGTTCCGTTAAAGCTTACTTCGTAAATTTCATATTTCCAATAACCAAAAGGTTTGAAATTAACTTTGCCTGTAAAAACATTTTCAGTTGAGTGGTGTCCTATTGTTACTTTTGTACTTCTTTGATAAGTTCTAATTGCGTCATTGTGTACTTGACTTTGTCCATAAGCATAAACAACTCTTTTATCCATATCATTTGTGAATTTGAATAATAGTCGTATCTTACTTGAAGCAACAGAAGTGTCTATTCTCTTTTCTTCCGTTGTAACATAAAAAGTACCTGTCGAACCGTAAGTTATGTGTAACATACTATATAATAGAAATACTTTGTAAATATTTGTATTTTGTTAGTAATCTACCTATAAATAACAAAAAGGGGTACTTGCGTACCCCCTAATGTTTATGAAAACAAAGTATAAAACTTTGAGAAGTTTTTTAACTAACTACTTTTCCTGCGTAAGTAAACGCTGATTGGTCAAAAGCTACTGCTGTCATATCTGCAACTTCGTACATTGGTCTTGGTTCTTGAGATTCGAATGTCCACTCATAACCGTTGAAATCTCCAAGTGCCGTACCTGAAGTACCTGTACCTGTTGAAAGTTCGCATCCATTATGCGCCCCTAAACACATTACAGTTCTTACTCCTGCATCATTAAGTTCATTTAATTCAGCAAAAATTACCAACCTTTGCTGTGCTATTAGTCTTAACTCATTTTGATATTCATTCGCCAATTTGTTGAATTTTAAAGTAGCCGTTTGAGTGTAGAAAACTGTGCCATTTTCAGACGAACCTGTTATAGTTTCGGTTATAGAACCAGCTCCACGCTTCATATGATAGCCATGAAGGTGTGCTGAACCCATTTCTAAATCTGTAACCTCACCACCTACTAAAGTTAGTGTGGCTTCGTCAAATTGTGCAAACCATAAAGTAACTACTCCGCCTATTCCATCCCTACAACCTATCGAATGTCCTTTTATTAAATCGCAAGCCATATTATTTAGTTTTAAGAGTTAATATTATCCTTGATGTGTAAAGTCAGAAGCAACACCTACTTGACATCCGCCAGTCCATTTTGCTACGCAACGAATGTTATTTGAGCCGTCAAGTTCTGACATATCCAAAACTTTTACCTGATTAAAATCCATATCATCTAAAGCAGTTGAAGTTCCAAAGAATACATTAGATTTTTGTCCTGCCCACATGTGAGTATTTGCAACACCTGGTGCAACTGCAATTTTAATACCTTCAAATTCTGGTGTGTACTGCCCCATGTGATTAAAAGGAAAAGCACTTAAAGCAGAAATTGCTTGTATGTATAATCTGTAAGTTGCTTTATTCATGTAGATATATAAATCCTCTTTGCCGTAAACTGCTGCAGGTATATCACTTACTAAAGTTTGTAAGTTAGCAATAATATTAGCTGCTGTATAAGCACCTGACGCTGAAGATGAAGCCATACCTGAAGTGCTTAATGCGTCAAATTGACCTGATGTTCCTGTTGTACCTTGCCAAATACTATTTTCTATGCTGTCTGCAATAGAAGCAGTTAAGTAACTCATAGCATAAGCTACAAAGTCATCTTGTTGTGCGTAACTCCAATCTGCTAACATTGTAGATTTACATATATCAATGTTAACTTGAAACGGCTCTACAAATAAAACCGATTCTGTTAATGTAAGAGTTGCTGAATTTTCTGTAAAATCACAGGTAGCATCTTTTACTAAATTTGCACCTGCTACTTTGTTAATCACTTCTTTATGATTAACCGATTCTCTTATCGTCATATACTCTAAAGAATCTGCTGTTTTTAAAGCAGCCGAAACATACGCACCTGCGTGAGTTCCTTTATAGCTGCTTGATGTGATTGTTAATGCCATTTTTTTTAATTTTTATTTATTAATTATTTTTTATATTGTACCAATATTTTTCTTGTCGTGTAAGTTCCCTATATTCTGCTTTAGATAAATTTTCGCTTTTTACTTCATTGAATTTAGAAGTTTTAACAGGTTTAGAAGCAGGTTCTTTAGATAGTTTTTCTAATTGAGAAGAAAGTTCTTCTTTTTCAGTTTCTAAATTTCCGTTTGCTTCTTTCAAATCTTTAAGTTCAGATTTTAATTCTGCAATATCTTTTTCTGTCTTTGCTACTAATTCATCTACAACAGATTTTACTTCGTCAATGAAAGCTACCTTATCAAATTCAACTTCTTTAGTTTCTTTGATTTTTTTAGGTTCTCTTTCAGTTTCTTCAGACGCTTCTACTTCTTCTTCAACTTCTTCTTCTTCAGTTTCACTTTCGTAAATTTCTGCTACTATTCCTTCTTCTTCAACTGAAAAACCTATACCATCTTCTGTTTCGTATTCGCCAACAGGTAAAGGCATAGTCGTTCCGTCTTCAGTTAGTACAGATACAGATACTCCTGCTGCTAATTCGTCAGCTTCAGAAACGATAATAGTTCCATCTAATAATTTAGCTTGGTATTCAAGTTGCACTTCATTATCAAGTCCTAGTGCTTGTAAAATTTGTTTCTTTAATTCCATAATTTTTTATTTAATAAATTGATAAGTGTATAATATAATAGAATGTTTGTTTATTTGTTTGATTTTTAGATTTTAGCTAATTGGTCTATAAAATTTATCAAGTATTTAATGTCTTTCCAACCATTATTATTTTCTTTTACAAGTTTCTCTATTTCTTTTATTTCTTTTATTTCGTTTGGGTTTATACCTAAATCTTTTGCTGCCTTTACAACTTGTGCAACTTTCTTTTCTGCTAATTCTACTTTCTTCGGTGTGCTTTTTAACACTTCATTAGCGACCTTTGCACTTTTTGCTGCTTTAGGAAGAAGTGACGACATTTGTGATTCAATTTTTCGCATATTAGCATAAACTTCTTTTATTATAGCGTCATTTGATTTTAGAGAATTTATATTTATTTTCAAATCATCTACTAACCCCAACTCAACCTTAACCTTACCTTCTGCTTGTAGTTCTTTGTATGCTGCTCTTATTTGTTCGTCTGTAATTGTTTTACTCATTTTTTCCATTTTATCTACAAAATATCCTTCTATTGAAAGTCCTTTAAGTGTTCCGTTTTTAATTTCTTTCCAAAGTTCGTCATTCTCTATTTTCATTTTAACAAACCAAGTGCCAACAGGTAAGTCAAAGCCATAAAGATTAGATTTGTCTTGTTCGCCTTCTTTTACCCAACTTTCAATAGTTAAAACTCCTGATACTCTATCTTCGTGTTCGTAAGTTGCTTTATGGTGGTTGTTATGTTTCAGATAGAGTTCACTTGCTTGTCTGACTGTATCTTTTGAAAAATATACATAATAATCGCTGTCAGTATTTGCATCATATCTGAATATCTGCTTGTTTGGTATCAGAGCAGGGCTAATTAACATTCTCTTTTCTTCATCTACCTTTGCTAAAGTCAAGTTGTTCTTTTCTTTTCCAAAAAATACAAAATCTTCTTCAATGGCAGGTGAGGACACAAGCGATATTGCGTCTATCGTGAGTTCTTGACTATCGTCTGAAATAACTAATTCTACTATTCTTGTTTTCTTTTTCATATTATTATTTTATCCGAAAGACCTTACTTTGCTTTCCCATTTGTCAATCTCTTTGTCTAAATCATTTAAGTTCTTTCTTAATGTTTTTACTTCGGCAGGTGCGTCTATTCCTAACGCCTTAATATCTGCTTCAAGTTCGTCTAACAGTTCTTCTGCTTGTGTATATGCGTCTGTCATATCAAATTTTACTATATCTCTTGCTTTTGTAATTAAAACAGTTGCGTCATCTAACGCTTCTTCTACAAATTCGCCTAAATAGCCCTGACCGATAAATTCTTCAATATCGTCTATTTTAGATAAGTTTATTTTATAGCTTTTTAATTTAAGGTTTTCTAATTTTTGTAGGTATTCTTTGTACATAATATAGTTTTTGTGTATAGTATAATAGATATTTTTCTTGTTTATTTGATTTTAGATAGTAGCCCTTCGTCTTATATTGGCTAGTTTGTTTTGATTGTTTGTCATATCGTCTGTTACTACAAATGCTTGTACAGGTTCAGGTGCTTCACCTTCACCTAAAGTAAATGCACCACTAGCTACTGTTGTTCTTGGTGCTGCTGAAGGTGCAGAAATAGAACCACCACTACCACCACCACCACCTGCTGCACCTAATGCTTGTTTTGCACTTGCTACTGCACCTAATATTGATAATACTTGCGAAGCATAAAAAATAGGAAACGCAAATGCAGCAGCAGGGCCTGTTGCTTTTGCTGACTTTTGTGCAATATCTAGTGCTTGTATAAATCCTACACCTGTTCCTACTGCTATTTCTATAAGTGCTAAAGCTTTCGCTTCGTCTGAACCTTCTTTTGCTAGACCACTTAATTGACCTGTCAAATCACCCATAATACCAACAAAAGCCAACTGTGCTTGTTTTCTTATATTAAGATATGTCTGTGTAATTTCTGCTTTTTGTTTTTCATATTGTTCAGTAATAGCAGCGTCATCTTCACCTGCTTTTCTAGCCATTTCTAGCTTTAACTGATAAGCAGTTTCTAATTCTGCTAGTTCTAATTCTATACCTTCAAGTCCTGCTGCTAATAATTCGTTCTTTGCTTCTAGTAGTTCTTTTTCTAACGCTACTTGATTTGTAAGTTGTTCAGATTGAAAACCTGTTATCTGTGCTTCAACTGCTTTCTTTTCGTTTAAAGCCCCTGTTAGGGCTATAAGATTTTCTTGACTTTTGTTTTTATTAAATTCTACTTGGGCTGCATTTACTTGAATATCTACTAACTTCTGCATTTCTTCGCCTTGCTCTGTTAGGACTTCTCCTAACTTCTTATTGGCTTCTATTCTTTCTGCAAAGGTCTTGGTTTCGTCATCTCTGACTTGACGAAGTTTCTCTGCTTGTCTATCGTAATCTTCTATTAACCCTTGTACTTGTACTGCTGCTAATTCTGACGCTTTGTTTAATTCAATTACTGATTTTGCAGTATTAACAACTTCTTTCGTATAGTTTACTATTGTATCTTTTGTTTTATCTACTGTATTGTTTACACCTGTTAATATATCTATACTTTCTTTACCTGCGTCTTTTACACTATCCCAAGCTTCTGCAAATTCACCTTTAAATAAATGTCCTAACGCCTTACCCATATGTCCGAAAGTTTCAAGTAAACTATCAAAGCGTTCTATAAGGTTTTCCTTAATAGCTTTACCAAAATCTTTAATTTTTTCTTGTGGGTTTTCAAACAAGTCCTTAAACCAACCTGTAATGTTTCCTATATTATCACTTATAAAACTAAACAAGTCATTAAAAGCAATAGACAAACTTTCCATAGCTATATCGAATGTATCTAATACTTTTTGGTTTTGTCTAAATACATCCATAAGTTTAGCAAGTAAAGCCACTACAATACCTATACCTGCTGCTTTTAATGCAGTTCCTATACCTTTTACTGCTTTTCCTATACCCTGAAAACCTTTTTTACCTTTATCACCTGCTTCTTCTAGGTTGTCGCCTAACTTTTCAGCGTCTTTTGCTGCGTCATCTATGTTAGTCTTTACATCTAATAATAATTCTCTGTCTGCCATATCTTAAAATGTTACACTATATAATTTATTTTCTGTTAGTTGTACGGAAGCAAACCATTCTATATTTACATTTGCCGTTCCTGTTACTTTTACTGTTATAAAACCATCTTCTCCTGCAAAAGCCATTACTGATGTTCCTGTCGTTCCTACACTTGCTATTGATGTTGTGCTTTGTGAAAATGTAAGGTTGTAACCGTTATCCACTTTTACTGCACCTATTATTTCTTCATATTTATAATCACCTGCTGTTCCTGAAGAACCCCCATAACAAATACCGATAACTTTAACTTCAAAGCCCATTACTGAATTATTTTGAAATGCTATCCACGAAGTCGTATCACCTTCAACAGTTAGATTTGTTGCAGTATTGTTTGTTGTTAGTCCACCAAGTTGAACAATAGAAGTCTGATTGTTACCTAAAGGATAGCTAGTAGTACCTGCACCACCACCGATAACAAGTTCACTTTTATTTTTTACCTTTCCATAAGTTCCAAATACTGAAGCATTACTAAAGCTATTCCCTATTTCGTGATTTTCACCATTTACTAAAACATTTCTGTTATTTCCTTTTGCAGTATTTTTATTTCCATTTATTAAAATATTATCAGTAGCCCTTTCTGTTTTATTTTCAGAACCGCCCTTTCTGTTTGTTGTATTCTTAAATAGTTTATTTATTTTGAAATTTGACTTAAACCCTTTGCAAGAATTTGTCTTTCTATCCCATTTGTAACCGTATGCTTCACAACTTACTTGATTAGGGCTTACATCATTAGTGCCATCTGTAAATGTAACCGTTCCATCTGTAATTATTTCTTTAGGTTTTATTTTATGTCCTTTTTTATATTCCATTAGGGGATAAGTATAAATTCAACTGTTGCTAAAGTATTTGGCTTGTATTCTATTTTATTAACTCGGTATTCTCTATTCTTGATTACAACTGTATCGTAAAACTTAAAATTCTGAATGTCAGCAGGTGTTAAATTTACCTTTAAAGTCATTACCCTTGTGTCAGGGTGATATAGTTCGTCATAATAAGGCGAATAATAAACTTGAAAAAGATTATCAACTGGTGAAAACCCTATAGGCTGTATTAATTGGCAAGCACCGAAATTATAATCTATTGTACTTGAAGTAGTTGGTATTTCCGTTAAATGTCCAAATTGTAAAAATTGTGTTTCTGCATTTATAGCACCTACTCCATTTTGGTCAGGTACATAATAAGTATTTGCTGTTAATGTCTTTACCCCTAGATTATAAAGTATTCTAGGTACATTTTCAAAATCTTCAAATTCTGTTCCGTCTTCATTTCCTGAATAAATATGCGGTATTGTTAAAGTAGAATCATATAGTTCTGAAATAGGGCGTAATAAAGTTGGCGCAAAAGGTGAAGCTATTGTTTCTTCTTCGCCTGTTAAATTAGACATTTGACTAGGCGTTGCTGTTGAACCGTCAAAATTAAGTGTTCCGTAAAGATAGCCGCTTGTTGCTTTTTTATATACATTTAAAGGATAGTCGTCTTCGTCATCTTCATAAGAGAATTTTACATTTCTAGTTAATTCTAACGGCTTTAATTTTATTTCTGAAATATCTACTTTGTCTGTCCAATTATGTTGTGTTTCTGTTACTGCTGAACCTGTAATAAATATATCTGCGTAAGGTTCTATTCTTAAAATTTCTTCGTCTTTTAAAACTACTAAATTAAACATATTGAATATCCCTTTAAGAAACTCCCATTGATTGACTTCTCCCCTTATAGCGTGTAAAAGACTTGTAGATGCAACTTGAATAGAAGTTAATTGAAAATTGAATGTAGAGTGTCTAACAACTCTTGAATTTCCATTAAGTGTTACAAAATTACCAGTACCTTGAAATACTTTGCTACCTACATCTGATTTAAAAACGCATTTCAAAGTATCGTCTGTGTCCATATTTAAGCTGATTTGTCCTGAATATACAATTTGATTCCAAGCTGATACATTATATGGAAAAGCTGTTACTGTGTTTCTAAATACAGTTCCTGATTTATTGTCATATGATGTAGTTGTACTTGCACTATCGTCATAGTGTTGCCATTCTATCTCATAAGTTCTATCTGAAGAATCTATATTAGATAAAACAATATGATAAGTAACTTCTACTGTTGTATTATTATTTGTAGCAGTTATTACATTACTTGATAAATAAGTCGCTGCTATCCCTGTTGGGTTTTGATTCTTTACATTGCCGAAGTTTATTTTAGTTGCCGAACCTGAAGAAAGTGCAGTTGTACTTGCATACATTACAGGTGAAGCGTGATAACCACTTACAAAAAAAGATTCAAAAACTTCACTACTTCCCAACCCTTGCCCCCAATTAAAGTCCATAAACAGCTTTTTAAAATCAGCCGTATCAAAAAAGTTAGAATAAAAGTCAAATCCTGCTTCGTGTATTATTCTTTTTACTAAATATCTAATCTGAATCCAAGGTCGAAAAATTTGCTCTAAATTTACAAGTCCAAAATTATATGGTGCGTAATTATTTAATACCATATCTCCTCTCCAATTTACAAAAGGATATTTTAAGACGTTAGTGTGGTCGCTAGAGCTTGATACACTAGCATCATAAGCAAATGACGAAGTAGTTAAAGTTCCTTCTACTTCTAGTCCTGTTGTATCTACCCAACTATTTTTTATGTTTGTAATTGTATAATCGTGTTGAAGTTCTGTAAAGTCTATATCAGCAAATGTTTTGTTTTCTAGTTTGTCTTTTAAAGTAACTGATTCTGAAAACAGGTTTACATTATAACTAATTTCACCGTCTTTGTCGTTAATATCTAATAATTGTAAAAACCCTTCAAATAAAGTATAACTGTTTTCTTTTAAAATTGCTCTAGTCTTTACATAAGGGTTAAAAGTTGAACCTGTGCTTCTTGTTATTTCAAAGATATGTCCAAATATTTTATTATTTCTTTTTGTGTTCGGTAAGTGGAAGTCCTTTGAATAGCTTTGCGTTTTTTCTGCTACATTTTTAAAATCGTCAATACTTAAGCTTAAAGGTATTGATTCATCTTCGTATAAGTCGCAAATAACCTGTCCGTCTGAAATATCTGAATAATTAAAAACCGTAGTACCTGTTATAGTTTCAGTAATTGAAATATTTGAAATAGACAAAGTTTGCCCTGTGTCTGACTGGTATCTTAATACTAATACTTCTTCTGTTTGAGTAGCTGTAAAATCTTCAGTAATAGTGTTAGTTGATGCGCCTGTTAGAACCGCTAAAGAAGCTGCATATAAATTTTGAGCAGTTGAACTGAAAAAAGCTGCACCACCTAAATTTGTATAAGTAGTACCACTAGTAGCCCCTGTCCAAGTATTCTGATGCAAATTGCCAATACTCAATACTCCACTTCCATCACCTGCTGTGAATGTTATATGTAAGTCATATCCTAATCCGACTGTTAGATTAGATATTAACTGATAAACACCACAAACAGAATCAGTTGTAGAACTACAAGGTAAATTTAAAGCTGTCGTTACTGTTGGTGTTGCTACCGAAGCTGATACAGCCCAAGGACCACCCGTTGTCCGATATGCTCTCCAACTGCTATTCGGCTCGTTATAAATCATAACATTATCTTCAGGAAAAACATTTATAGATGCTGAAGTTAGTGTTATTCCTGTACTAAAATTTGCATCTGCAACAAATTCGCCTGATGCTACAGTAGCAGTTGAAGAATAGACTCCTTCATAATTTTGTGGATATAAAATAAGTTGTACTGACATTATGCTTTCTGTATTCGTTTATTATGCGACATTTCTATATCTATTGTGTATTGTTTTAGCTTATCATTTGCCGTTGTCTTTCTAGTATAGCTTGAAGTTGTTACTATACAGGGCTGTACATATTTATTTATTGTTTTTGAAATAATAGGTGACCCTACTACCGCATATTGATAAACTTCTGTCGTTCTTTCTTGTAATACAAAAACATCAGGGCTTGTAAATAGTTCTTCTAACCAAGCTGCTGCTTCTTCTGTTATATAGTCAGTTTGTAGCGTGATTATTTCTTTTGAATTTGTTGAAAATACTTTAGTTCCACCTTTATATCCATTTATACTATATTTCGCTTCATTCCAATTACCTTTAACTTGTTTATATGTTTCTCTTTTAGAATTTACTTTTCGTACATTCTTTTTAGTAAAGTTAAAGTAATCCCAAACCCCCAATCTGTTTAGCCAGGTCAATCTAAACTTTTCAAACCCTTTACATACTTCTTCTTTATAGAAGTAATAATCTTTTGATATTATATTTGCATTTTGGTCTTGCGCCCAGACTTTATAATAGTCCCAATTTGTAGGTAACGATATACCACGACCTAAAAAATTTCCTGTTCCTATCCCTACATAAAGTATTTTATTTTTTCCGTAATTACCATTATAATAATGTCCACCTCTATTAGTATGGTTAGTGATGGATATTTGTGAACCTGTTGTAGAACCATTATAATAGAATTGAGATTTAATTTTATATGGGCTTTTAGTAGCAGCAGGGCTTGTATAGGACTGTAATAATGAGCCATAAGTGCTGCCATTACCTTCAGCACTTCCACCTTCTTGAAAGAAAGCGACTGTATGATAATCAGCTTCACCTATATATTGTACACTAGGAGAATTAGTTAAAAACTTACCATCAGTACCATTTAATATCAAATTATCGTGTGCATAACTATATCCAAAATTACTAGTTCCTCTTTCGTGTCCAATTATATCATCTTCCTGCCTAACTCCGTTATGAATATAAAAATTGTCTGAAAGAATTGCTGAATTTGAAGTATTTGTTAATGTACCTGTAATTGAATCTGCATATTCAATATAAAATTTCATTGCAAAGCCTTTAGCTGCATTTCTGGCATTTGAAAAATAGTCTATTTGGTGAATAGGATGCGGCTGATATTCATAAGAAACAGTATTTGCTGATGTATAATATTGTACGCTTCCTAATATATTACCCTCACCACCTAAATAATCAGGACTTACATACGATTCTAATATCCTAGAAAAGTCAAATATCCCTATCCCTGCATTGTTTGGTGTTACCTTTAATGTCGCAATTTTTTCTATTTGTAAAAAGTTTCCTGGATTTTTACCAGTAACATATACTTCAGCAATAAACTTGACTTTAAATTTTGATGCTACTATTGTAGTGTTTTTAAGTGCAAAGATAATTTCTTCACCTGCTGCTAACATTCTATATAGGGGTTGTTGTTCTATTGTTGTTGCCATATTATTTTATTGTAAATCTATTGTTTCAAAATATGTTAATATATCTGTCTTAAAATTTTCTAATAGTTCAGCATCTATTCTCGCAAGTTCTACACTCATAGGTTCTGAAAAGAAAGAAGTAGCTGCAAGTCCTTTTGACTTTATACTTCTTGCTATTAAGTATTGTAAAGATTTTCTACTTACAAACCTACCCTTTTCATCTCTTGTACCTTTTAAGTTCTTTCTTACTATCCATTTATCTAATGCACTTGCAGGTGGTTGTTTAGTTGTGTATTTGAACGGACTTCTTTCTCTTTTACCGAATATATTATGATAAGTTCTTGTTGTCTTTGTTCCTGAAACGCCCTTATCAACAAAAGCTGCATAGTCAGTACCCTTAAAGATTAAGTTATAACCTTTGCTTGTAGCTTCAAGTCTATACTTTAAACTTTCGCTTAACTTACCATCCTTACCTTTTGCTTTTAAGATTTGCTTCCCTCTTTTTATTACATTTTCAGCAAAGTGTCGTAAGTATTTTTCAGTATTATTTAATTTTAATTTAGCCACTATGCATCTATGGTAGCCACAAATATCTCTACTGTTACATTGCTTCCTGCTGTTGGTCTTGCTTGAATACTTGCTATATCTGCCATAGTTCCAAATGAAGGGCTAGTATCTGCTTCTGCTAACATACCGTCATCTGTTCTGCAAATAATGTGAGAATATCCTGCAGGAATATGTACTTGATATAAAGTCGCTGCACCAACTACTCCTAACTCTATATCATACTCACTTGATAAATTTGTGATTCTTACATACTTTGCGCCATCAGCTTTAATAGCTCCTGCGCTAGTATAGACATTGTCTGCAAATGTTGCTATAGTAGTAGTTTGTAAAGCTGGACAATACACTATCCTTTCAAAAGTATCTATTATACTTGATATTGTAAGTGTATTTGTTGAACCTCTAACGCTTCCATTTAAGGTTACGTTTTCTGTTAATGTTACTGATAAATCTGCCATAATTATTTTATTTTATTTTATATATTATTTTTGGTGGTATTAATTGAATTATAAATCTGCCTATTTTTATTTTACACATATATCTGCTGATGTTGGTATGTTACAAGTGTCGTAAGGAAACTCTATAACGATTGGTAAGTTTAAAGTAACCCCACTTAAAGTATTATCAAATCTTTCTGTGAATGGTTCTAAAGTAAAATCGTCTGCTGTCCAATACCTAGCTTGTTCAGTTCCGTCTGCTGTATTATAGTGATATAGTGTTTCGCCATTTCTGAATATTGAAACTATGTCTAGCATAATAGATAAGGTGTCGCTTAATACTTCCTGTTCGTTTTCTGCTTCGTTTGGCTCTACAATATCTGCTACGACTAATTGAAAGTTATATTGTAATTGCCCTTTACTTGCATTTACATTTATTAAATTTATATGCAGTAACGGAAAAAGTGTATTCTTATTTAGGTCTATATCCCAAATATCTCCTGTGGTTACTGCCTTTATTTGTAAGTGTCCTTCACCTACGCACTTTATTGTATCTATTACATTGTTATAAGTTTTGAACCGTATGCTATCTATTGTCATTTCTTTTTACTTTTTGTGATTCGTTTAAATCTAATTCATAACATAACCAAGTTAATGCTTCTAATAAAGGTCGTTCTGTTATTGCTTCAAGTTTAGAAAAGTCGCCACCTGTTAATCTATACATCACACCGAACCATCCCCACTTTTCGCCAAACTCGTTGCTTGTTGTTTCATCTTGTTCATCTTCTGCATTAAAAATAGCGGCAAAGTTGTCAATAGTTCGTTCCCTAAATTCCAAAAAAAAACCAAACTTTGTTGTACTTGTTCTGCGTTCATTTTCTTTTTAAACTTTTCTGCTCTTTCCCTTCCGTCTTTATACGCTTCAATAGAATACATCTTATCTTCTCTGCTTGTTATAGGTCTAAATAGAACTGCCATAATCTTGTGTATATTCTTGTCTAGTCCGTCTTTTATATTATGCTCTATATCAGCCCATTCTCCCAAAGTTATTTCGTCAAGGTCAGGCAAAAAGCCATATTCTATTCCATCTATTTCAAACACCTTTTTTAACTTACCCTTCATTTGTAGTTTAGATAGTGTTTCAAATATCTGTGCTACATCTGATAAAGCCATTTCTTCTACTAACTTTATAGGCAAATCTGATAATGCCTTAATAGTTTCCTTTGCTTCTTCTGTCTTTGACTTCTTTTTACCTAATACTAATTGTTGCCATTTTTCAAGCGTTACATCTTTCCAACTCTCAACAATATTGTAAGTCTTTTGCTTCCCTTCCTTTTTAACTTTGACTTTCATAATATATAATAGAAATTTTGTGAATTTAGTTTACTCGTTGATTTTTTTATTATATTTGCCATCAGTCGTAATACTTGTTTTTGTGAGAATTGGTCGTATCGCTAGGTGCGGCTTTTTCTTTTATTGCACAAAGTATATTCCGTAATTACTATCTATTTCATAATACATTCGCATAGCTAAACTGTCTGCAAAGTCAGGGCTTCTGCCTATTAAGTTTTTTACAATGTCTTTTGATATGATTTGTAATTTAGCATCTTTGTCTTGGTTCTTTGCCCTAACCTGTTCAAGTTCTTCTATGATATATTGCTTAATCATTATGTCATTAGTAGTTATTCCTATTTCACTTTTATTTATTTTGTCTGCTAACTTATAATAGCATTGAGTTTTAAGGTTCTGATAGTTCTCTTTATTTAATGCCCTACTCCCATTTAAAAACCCTCTACAATTCGGAAGCAGGTCGACACAACCACCACCTATACCATCTTCATCTATAATTATATTTGTCCTTTTAACTTCATACTTAAACTGCATTTCTTCTATTGCCTTTGCTACTTCAGTAACGCTTGACTTTGCAAATGATTTTATTTGCTCAACTTGTAACCCATTCCAAAGCAATATGACTGTTTTGTCCTGTCCGAACCTAGCAACATCACAAGTAATATATTTTTCACCTAATTGCCCTTCGTTTGTAAATAAATCTACTATCTTATCGTACAATATTAAATTGTCTTCTGTTGCATCATACTCCCAATTTCCAAACAGTAACCTTTCTTTGCTTAACTTATCTAACTTGCCTAACTGTTCTTTATAGTGTTTAGAAATGTTTTCATTGTCATCTACTAACGCTTGTATAAACTTTCTATGTCTTGGTAGTTCATTATTTTTGTTTGGGCGGTAAAAGTCTGTGTAAGTCCAATTTTTTGACGGATTGCAAGTCAGTAGTAGTTTGGGAATTAAATTGTATTCGTCAAGTTTATATCTTAAACGACTTGAAACTATTTGTTTGGCTTTTTCCGTAATCTGATTGCACTCGTCAATCGCTCCGATAGTAAGCTCAAGAGAACCCAAACTATCGAAATTCCTATCAGCAGGGTACTGAAACAAGTCTTTAAGATATATTTCACTACCGTTATAAAAAGATATAATGTTGGTATGCGCATTGTATTTATAATGTTTAGGTGTTGTTAAATTCCATTGTTCGCAAACTTCAAATAGGGTGTTCAAAGTAGTGCTTTTTAAAGACGACAAAGAAGCCCTACCTAATAAACATCTTATTCCTTTGTATGTTAGACAATGTGATATAATAGCAGAACAAAGAAAAAATGATTTGCCACCCCCTGCTCCGCCACCAAAAAGTATTTCAGTAGTTTCTTTATCGTTTAAGTATTCAAAAGCAAGTTCTTGCTTATTCGTTAGCGTTGTCTTTATTAGCACTTATAAATTGTATTGTTATTGGTTCGTCATTTGAAGTAACATCTAAAGTGTCATTGTACCCTCTTTTTCTTCCCCTTGTCTTTAAGTAAAAGATTGTAGCAGGTGTGCTTCCTTTTTCTATTTGTTCTTTAAGATGTGTTTCGGCAAAGTCTATAAACTTTCCTTCAATGTCATCTACTGACTTTCTATAATCTTCATCTTCCTTATACCACTTATAATGTTGTGTTCTGCTTAACTCTGCTTTCTCACACGCTTCCGTTACAATACCTAATGACTTTTCAAGTGCTTCTATCAGTTTCTTTTTGTTTGGTTGTGTTCGTTTTTGTTCGTTCATATTATATAATAGAAAAATTTAGTATTCGTTTGGTGCTTTAAGATGTACTCCTAAATCTGTTGAAGCCCAAGCCCTTATTTCTTCGCAATACTGATTAAAGTCCTTTTTGTCTAGTTCTTTAGTTGTACTTAAAATAAACATTTGCTTTAGCTGTTCGTGAAGTTCCCACTTATGATAACCTGTAAAGTCGCACAACGGTTTTACTATACATTTCCAATAGTATTTATTTTGTCTTTCGCTTCTTATCACTTTATCTGTCTTTAGGGTTGTTCTTGTCGTAACCGTCTTTCTTTATTCGTGCTGCCTTTTGTTTCGCCTTGTGTTGTATGATTCTGTCTTCTTTTGTGTATTCGTTTCTTATTATTGTAGGCATACCTTCGTTTTTTGTCAGACATTCCATTTCTTCGTTACAACAGAAAGCGTCTTTATTTTGTAGTTCCATATTCCTGAAAACTAATGTGTATTTATTTATTTGTATTTCTGTATTACACTTTTTGCATTTGTATCTCATCTTCTATTTTTTCTAGTAATTGTTTGGCTGTATATATTCTGTCCTGTTGTGAGTAGTTTTCATATATACAAGTGAAGTTGTTATCTTCCCAAGTCCATAATGCTTTTACATTATTTTTAATATGATTCTTTAGTACCCATTTAATAGTTGTATATTTCATTTGTTCTTTTCGTAAATTGATATTATTCCATTCCATACTGAATTTAAGCAGCTTGAACAGTTAGAAGTTGTTTTATAATTTGTTCCATAAATCGTGTTGTATAGTTCTATTGCCCTTGCTTTCGTTTCGTGGTCTTTCGCTTTCCCTTTTTTAATATCAGGCATAATCTTTAATACTTCTTTTACTAAATGTTTAGGCACTTCTTTTGGCTGCTCTATTTCTTTTGTGCTTTCCCAAAGTCCGATAGGACATTCAGTAAAGCTTAAAGATGTTTTCACTCGCATAAAGCATCCACACTTCTTGCAGTTTCCTGTTGGCTTAAAAAAATGTAAACACTTCTTACAAATATCAAGCCGTTCTTTTCGTATTTCATTCGTCACAAAATATTTCTCCATTAAGTATTTCTTTTAGTTTTGTTCTGACTTTCTTTAATGTAGTGAATAAAGAGTTTCTGCTGATTCCTGTTTTCTTCGCCAAGCTGTCAAGCGTATGCCTTTCATTGTAATAAACCTCGAAAACCTTTTTATCATACCAATACATATTGCCTAATTCCTTTTCGATTTTCTCAATAGCTAGTTTTTTATAAATACTTTCATCAACTACATCAGGTATTTGTGTAATGTCTTTACTATTAAAAATATTATTATAGCTTCCGTCAATCTTTGTATAGTATTTTCTGTACTTATAAAAGTATGTGCTTCTTGAACTTGTGATTGCTCTATGAATAGCAACTGCACCATACTTGACCAATCCTTCTAGTTCGTCTTTTTCGTAAATGTCTATTAAAGTTTGTTTATTCATTTGCATAAAATATAACATCTGTTCCTGCACTACTTCATCTATTACATTTTTATCGTCTGTATAGCGTGAAGCAACTGCAACAAACCTATGTCTGTTGTCTGCAATTAGTTTATATATTTTATCAATCTCTTTCAAGTTCAAGTTTTTCCATATCAGAAATAATGTTATGACTTAATTGTGTTAGTAAAGTCCTATATGCTCTGCAAGCAGCTCTGTTTCTTTTTGTTTCTACTCCTGCAATAAAACCACTAAAGCAACTTGTTACATTTGTTGGAATTATAGACATAAAATCTGAATAAGCACCTAACTTTTCTTTTGAGTATTGATTGTGATACTTTACTATTATGTCAACTACATCTAAAAAATTATTGTAACGACTTTCTGTTGAAAGTTCCTTCATACTTTCGCAAACAACTAGCAGATAATTATCTAAAATGGTTTCGTGTTGTTTGTTTATTCCTATTGGCTTTAACATTCGCCAAATTTAAGAATAATTTTACTCTATTCCTTTTTTGTCTTTTAACTTTTTAACAACGTCTTTGTAATAACTTATATTTTCTTCATAATCAGAACGACTAATCTTTGTAATTTGTTTCGCTAGATACTCTAATTCTTTTGCAGTTCCTTCGCCATACTTTCCATCTAAATAAATTGAGAATTTATACTGCTCACCATAATTAAAAACATTACACTTTACACAACCGACCTGACAGTTCTGTTCGTTCCATCTTGTGGCTAAATGTTTTCTGCTTTGAAAATGAGAATTTTGCATTTCTTTGTAGTGTGCTATCTTTCCACAAGTTATACATTGACAAACGCCTTCTTTTGTAGCGAACCTTAATCTAATAAATAAGCTGAACCATTTGTCTAGTTCTTTTTTTAGTTTACTTATTGATTTCATCTAGATATTTCATATCAATTAAATTGTAGTTGTATATTTCGTATGTATCTGCTTCAAGTTCAAAATAGCTTCCGTCATCTCTATATCTCTTTTCCCCCTTTTCATAAAATATTGATTTTCTAGGTATATTCTTTTTATCAATCCACCCACAAATTTGAAAAGTATTATCTTGTTTATTTATTGAAGCAAATATTAAAACATCACAATTATATTTTAATTGACAAGATAAAAAATTGTTTATGTATTCCATTTTGACATCTACATTCCTCCCCATAGTTTTAACATCTATTGTTTTGCCTTTATAAACTATGTCAATACCACCATCAAAACCTTTCTTAAATTTAGGGTAGTACCCTAACAAATAGTTGTGTACTTCAAATTCACCAATAAGTCCAAGTAATTGATTTTCTTTCGTGCCATCAAACTTCCCCCTATTAGCTACGGTATTATTTTGCAGCCACTTCCAAATCCTTTGTTTCTGTTCTTCGTTTATTTTATACTTCGTCATCTTCCCATACTTCAGTACAAAAATATGCTTCTAAAATACAAATGAGTAAAACTACTCCCCAGATTATTAATATAATTTTCATTTTAATAAGTTTTTAGGATAATATTCTAATTCGTTAGGGTTTTTATTTAATGTATCTACTTCATAAATTGCACTATTAATTCGTTCTTTATGTTGAAAACACCACCGATAAAAAGTAGTTATGTTTAGAAACTGCTGTTCTTTTGAATATCTTACGCCTAACCTAAAAGCCATTTGCACCTGCTCTAAAGTCATTCGTTTTATACGCCTGTCAATTTGTAAATCTTCATAAAAGATTTTAGCAAGTGCAGCCATAGTTTTGCCGTCAGTATTATAGCCCAACTCTATTGAAGTTTTGGCTATCAAATCGTATATATCTTCTACTTTAATAATTCTTTTCCTTTTATGTATTCGTTAATCTGACTATCTATTTTAGAAGTTCCTTTGTTCCACTTTGCTTGATTTTTCGCCCACGTTTTAAGCCGCAAAGATATGTCAAAAGTTGTTTGCATTTCAAATTTCATTCTGCTATTTGATTTATTCGGCTCTGTCCAGTAATCGCAAAATTCATTTAATAAATCTATATCATATCCATAGCCATTTGTTGATTTTTTTACTGACTTTTCAAAGTCCTCTTTTCTAATAGATATATTATTAATACTTGTATTATTATTATTTATAGTATTACTCTTTAAACTTTTCTTAAATACCTCTTTAACTTTTTGTTCTTCACCCCCTTTAAGAATACTTAAATACCTCTTATCAATTTCTTTAGTACCGTCTTTATATGTATAACGAGCTGATATATAACCATTTGCAATTAGTTCTTTAATCCAAATAGAAATGCTTGTTTTACTCTTGCCATATAATTCTGAAAAGTATTTATTACTAGCAAAACATTCACCATTCATATTACACAAAGCTGTTATTTCTGCATAAAGAAGTTTAGCGTTTGGCTTTATATTTTTATCATACCTTATTTCGGCTGTAAGAATTGCATAATAACTAGGTTTCTCTTTCATAATAAATTTACATCAATTGAATGTCTAAAATTAGCTAGAGCAAATTTAATATTTTTTAGAACATAAGAAAATTTTACATAAGAAGTTCTTATTTTACACCCTACTGCACCTGACCGTATAAGTATTTCAACTTGGTAAGGGTCTGTTTCTTCTACAAACTCTAGTAAATGTCTTTTCATTCCCCTATTATCTTTGAAAGCAGGTTTACTTTCTTCGATTTCTTCAAAAGCCTTATAGACTAGGTTAAACATCTGTCGATAATCAGCCCAAGATGTATAGTTTGCAGAATGTTGATTTTCATAGTGATAGATTAAGCTTCTATCCCTTTTTAATACATCAGCTATTGCTCTTTGATGTATACCTGATATTCTAGCAATATTTGAAGCTACTAATCTAGGCAATTGAATTTCCTGCTTTCGTGTTCTAAAAGCTAGTGAACCCTTCCGCAACCCCACTAATGAAGTAGTAAGGTTGCAGATGTATTCAAACTTTTCTTTGTCGGTAATTTTAGAATGGTAAGTCATTATTACTTTCTTTTATTCCGTTAGTAGTTTCGTTAATTATATCCATTTTTTTTTCCATTACCCATTCTGCAAATAGTTGTGCATTTTCGCAAACTTCTTCAGGTGAACAACTACTTCCCCTGCAATAATCAACTGCTGCTTTCAAACTACTTTGTCTTACGATAAGATTCTGTACATTGTCATCTTTTCTGTAAGTCATTCCGTTGTTTGTTGGTAGTGCATAAAAGGGTTTTACTTTTGGAAATTTACCTGCTGTAAATTCATAATCTGCATTTTGCCCTTCTATAAATTTAGTTTGTTCTTGCGACTTACTGCTGTACTCACCGCAATCGCCATTTTCAAATTCCACTTCAAACTTGTACATCATTCCAAATTTGCCTTCCCACGTTCCGTTTGCTGTTACTCTTTTTACTTTGTCTGTTTTCATAATTCAATTTTTAATGTTGCCTACTCTATAAGGTTTTCAGCTTACCCTTTTATATGTAAATCTTATCTTTAATGAAGCTAGGTAGTTTGCAAATATACTCAACTTGGTCGTTTTTTCCTTCTTCAATAATAGTTTTTTCTGATACTATTTCTAATTGACTTTTCGGTAGCCACTCGGTTGAATACTTACCTTCAAACTTTACGCATATTGCTTTCGGTGTAGTTTGTTCAACTCTGGCTGAAGGCAAACCATCTATTTTAACTATATCTTTGAAGTCCATAAGTTCATTTGTTTTTGTGTTCTTATTAAATAACTGATAGTATTTCTAACTTCTTTTCCAGATTGATAATGACCGTCTGATACATTCGCCCAATAAATCCCATTATCGTTTAAGTCATCTTTTGAATATCTTTTATATTTAACTGACAAATTTTCGTGATAAGTCGCTAACATATTTAGTTTATCAATTACTAAATCAGCGTCAAAGGTTTCAATACCTTTATAGCTTTCTTTTAAGTCAATTTTTGCTGAAGTTTCTTTTGACTGTTCGCCTAATTTTACTACTTCGGCTTGTAGGTTCTCAAATGTTTTCATAATTGTTTTTGTTTTTAGTAATACCCAAACTTCGTGTTTGAATTTCATAGGCAAAGATACACATTATTTTAGTTTCTAACAACTAATTCAACAAAGTTATTAACAATTTATATGTTAATAATATAGTGTCATATAAGCGTTTGTAAGTGTCTTTAAGGGTATAGTACCTAAAGTGAAAGAAAGTGCCTTAAATCGTTAAGGAGAGTGCTTAAATTGAGCAGTAAAGTATTAATACTATAATAAGTATATAGACTATAAATATTCGTGTAGTGTCTGATATTTTCATAATCTCATTAAAAGATTGATAGGTAGTGTACCATTGTTTAGTACTACACTACAACCAATAGCTTGTCTTTTAAAATTCTTTGCATAAACTGTTGCGTAACTATTAGCATCTACACCGCAACCTACTTGCATACCGAATACTCTAAACCGTTTTCCGACAAACCATTGACAATAGGCAGAAGTATGAGTGTGTCCGCAAACGCTTGACATTAAATTGTTCTTTGCTTTAGTTGCAGCTTGACCGCCTTCACCGTGTTCATATAAGACGTCATCATATACAATACTTTCAACCCAATTCCAATTAGGGGTTCTTAATACTTCGTTGTATGTCTTAATCCAAGCAGCAGGTATTCCGCCTGTAAATCGTTTTCTTGCCGCCATTCTATCGTGATTTCCAATACATACATCTGCTTCAGGAAAAGCTTCGTACCATTTTTGGACTTTCTTAATTGCTTCTTCTAATTCCATTCCTGCACTCATACCATCAGGGTCAGATTCCCAAAAAGAAAAAGCGTGGTTATCTAAAATATCACCAATAAACAAAACTTGATTACAATTAAAAATTTCGTATTGCTGAATACAAAAGTCAAGATAACCGTCAAGACAAAAAGGTTCGTGAAGGTCGCCAATAACTAATACATTTCGTTTAGTCATTCGCAAACCCTCAAGTACCTTTATTTCGTGTGGCTTTAGTCTGTATCTGTTATTTCGCACCTTTACCCAAGTCAGCAATTCCCTGTCCTAGTATTAGGGCAATTACACTCATTAGGATATTTTGTGTTTGTCCTGCGTCTAGTCCGAAATTGTCACTTAATAAAGTAGTCAAGCAACCAACTACTGCATACCAAAACTTTTTCGACTTTAACATTTGTCCGATAATGAAATTCTTAAACATAATATATAATTTATTGGTTAATAATCTTTGATTGTTAGTTCTATATTTTCACCGCCTAAAATAAGTATTTCTTTTATTAATAAGTCCATAGCTTTTTTAGAGTTATTAACTCTATCTTGTTGGCGACTTAAACCTACCAAGACGCACCCTCTTGTGTCCTTTGCCGTATTGCCTATATGAAAAAGGATATAAGACCTGTCCTTTACTTCTTGTACTAATAGATGTAAGTAATCTCTTGTTGCTGATTCTCTTGCAAGCCGAAGTCTAACTTTATATTGCCCTGAAGGTATTGACGATATGTTTTTTTGATTGTCTAAATAAGGATTTTCTAATGTATCTGCTACTCTTTCACCGTTTAAGTAAAGCGTTCCGATTGTGCTTTCTTCAGTAAAGACTTCTCTAATAAGCAAAAGATTAATCATAGGTTCAACCCTGACCTCTACTTTTTTTCTTAAAAGCGTTTTGATTTTTTGAAGCATTTTTAGAATGAACGCCTTTACGCTTTTTATTTTTAGTTTTTCGATAAACATAATGTTTAACTTTAGCCATTACTTATCCTTTGTATATTTCCAAATCGTGTAGCAGATAGCTAAACTTAAAGAAATAAGCGTTAGTAATTCATTTACATTTGCAAGTGATATTCCTATTGCACTTACATTTGCTGTTACTATTTGTAGTGTGTCTTTCATCATTCTTCTTTTTTTTATCTACATTTAAGTAGTTTTTTAATGCAGCTTCGTTTTTTGATTTTACTTTATAGTATTTTCTCAACTTAAATCAGGTGTTAAAAAATCGTCTAGTGTTATTCCTCTTTTTTGTCTGTCAAACTCTAAATTCATAGATGAATAATAAGCGTCTTTGTCAGGTGTAATATCTGCACCACTTGAAGTAGAATATTCAGGAAAGCTAGAAGTGTTATTTTTTATATAGTCAATTAACCGTTGCGTATAGAACTCGGCTGTATTCCTTATTTCTTCCCTTAAGTGTTGTGCTTCTTCTTGACTTAAAGCTGTACCTGTTTCGCTGTTTTTAGAATAGACATTTCCGTTAGATACTTTGAACCTTAAAAAAGGTAAACATTCGTAAAAAGCCCAATGTACTAAAGCGTCCTGTATATAGTCGTCAACTAAAGTTTGATAAGCACCTGTTAAACTACCTGCTGTAATTTTAGTTTGTAATGCTTCAAATAAATCCGTTCCTAGTTTTGTTTCAATATATTTCTTTTGCGCCACCTTAATATAGGGAAGCATAAATTCCATATCGACATTACCACCTATTGCGGTTGAATCCTTTATCTTGTTTTCTGATATGAATAAAACGTATGCCATAACTCTATTTTATAAATCCTTTATTAGCCATTCTTTTTGGTGGTTTTGAAACTCTAGCGTCATTTGCTTTAGGGTAAAAACCTTTGTTTCGTGCTTTTGTTATACCTACTATTGCAGTAGCGTCTTTTAGTTTTTTACCTCTTGCTTTTCCTAACTCAAAGAAGTAGATTTTTCTTAACCAATAGTGATGGCAGTTACCACCGCCTTTAAAGTAAAAGATGTTATAAGTATCTGCACCACCTTTACCCCAACCTGCATTTACTTTCATATTCTTCATTCTTAATATATCTTCTTTACGGTATATCTTTTTGGCTGACATCATTTTCTTGCAAAACTCTCTTGTCTTTCCTGACTTTCTTGTTAAAAATCCGTCTTCTACATATTCGTACCTTACCCTGTATAGATTGTATTCTCTATCAAACCCTTCTTCGCCTATTTCAGACGAAGGTGCGTCAGGATAAGCCCTACCTGTTGAAGCAAACCTTACTTTATGTTTTGCGTTTAGTTCTTCTTCAAAGTCAAAATCTTCTTCTTCAAATTCTACTATTTCTTCATCTATTAAGTCGTACCCTTCTAATTCGTCTTCACCGTATTCTTCTATAAAGTTATCAAGTTCTGTTTTCTCTTGACTAAATTCTTCATTAGCAGTTTCTTCGTCTGTTAATGGTTCAAGTCCTAATTCACCTCTTAATTCATCTTGTGTTAAAACATCTTTAAGGGTGTCGTTATCAAACTTCGTAGTAATAGGTGTAAATTGCTTGATAGATACAGGTAAGTTCATTTGATTAACTTCAAAAATCTTTGTTAGTGTTTTTAATATGTTTGCTTGAAATGGTTTAATGACGGAATTTAGATATATTTCAAAAGCTTGATTAAGTTCGTCAGCGTTGTTCCCAAGCCCTGTACTGTCTTTAATTCCTAAAAGCATTGGACTAGTTACTCGGTGTCCTGTCAAGATGTTTTGAGTAAGAAGTTCCTGCAAAGCAAGGTACTGTTTGTCAGCGTTTGATACGCTTATAGGTGTTATTGTAGGTTCTCTATCTTTATTGTCTGAAAATGTCAATACAAATTTGCCTGCATTGGTTGCTCCCGAAAATTTATCTGCTATTTGTTTTTCTACTTGTATTCTTTCTTCTCTTGTCGGTACTCCATTGTTAAAATTAATGAAATACGAACCTGCAAATCCGTTCTTGATATTCGACAGGTGGAACTCGCTTACTAGTTGGTCGGTCAAGCACCAGTTGGTACAACCTGAATAGTCAGGTGTTCCATAGATTTGCATTGAAGGGCTGTAAAGACTTGAATAAAGTATTTGATTAGGTTTTGTTCTGTCCTTTAAGTTAAAAGCAGCAACAGGTTGAGGACGATTATTTTTATGCCTATGATTACCCCAATCAGGAGAAACATAGTAAGTATCTACAACCCCTCTTTCGTTTGGTACTCCTGCCCTAATCTTTTCAACTCCGATATGATGTATTTCTGAAATTTCTGTTCTGTCTTTTGACCAAATGATATTAAGAGCATAAGCCCCCTGAAGTTTTAAGTCAAAAGCAATCTTGTCTATTACTTCTTGTAGTGTTTCGTGTGAGTTTGCAGCAGCAATAAACTTTTTTAATCTAACTAAAGCTTCTAAATTAGATTCATCTTCTATATGTAGCCCCTGTCCTGAAATCATTGACGCTGTTTGATTGATAATTGCAGCGTGTGTCGAACTGTTATAATAAAGGTCTATTAGAAATTGTGGGTACTGTCGTCTTGATTCTGTACCGTAATCTATCCACTTTTTACCGTATGCTTCAGTTATTACAGGTGAAGTTTGGGCTTCTAAATTTACAATGCCTAAATGTTCTAGTAGTTCGTTATTCTTCATCTTCATACCATTCTGAATTATTTAATATTTCTAATATTTCTTCGTGTGTATAAGTAGTTGCACCAAAGAAATAAGCAGGTGCAGCACCATCCCATTTTACAAATGTCT
>VTLG01000892.1_pt1 | contig 26446 bp, 44 predicted proteins | sample 4694571 | NCBI WGS metagenome assembly VTLG01 (sample SAMN12604809, study PRJNA352737) | marine metagenome | biome: ENVO:00000447; feature: ENVO:00000209|ENVO:00000569|ENVO:01000036; material: ENVO:00002151; isolation source: viral sequences binned using virsorter ...
ATACCTTTCTATTTGTATAAGGCTATCCTACTATGAATAGGATAGCCTGTCAAGTCTAATTTAGACTTTCTTCATATTGTTTTCTAGCCAATATTTTTGCCTCTCTTGATTGATGTTTGTTCTTCATTCCTTTAATCATACTTGCTAGATTACTAGGATTGTAGATTGTTAGACCTGTTGAGTTAGTCCTAATTAGTTCTGCCTCATCAACTTGTATTCCAAGTTCTGTTGCAAGTTCTATTCCCTCACTCAAATATCTATATGCTTTCAATCCGATTTTTAATTGGTCGCATTGTTTTTGAATTGTATCAATCCAAGTTTGGTGTTTAGATACAACATTACCTTTTGCAATTCGCCATGCCTCAAATTGTTTGTACTCATCTTTAGTACAAGCTATTGCTCTTGACCTACAATAAGATGTCCCAATAACATCAAGATAGTATGAATTGTCAAATTCTTTTGCCATACCTATATTGTTATCACTACTATTATAACTACTATGAGAATATCCTAATGCTTTCATACACTCATCAACATATTTAGTTTTATGTGGGTTATCTTGCTTTTCATTTTGTTGGGCATAGATATCAGGGTTGCAATCTTTTGCTTTTAGTTCTTCTCGGTAGTATGCAACTGCAAATTTCTTGCCGTCCTCATCACTATACTCACTACCATTTAGATTGCCAAATAAACCAAAATCAAAGTGTGATTTAGTTTCCTTTTCTTTACCCTCATCATCAACATCTTCTGAATGTGAAAAGTAAAAACATTTATCTTTTGCTACAACATCACAAGGTTGTCCGTACTTTCTTTTAAAAGTTCGGAGTATTGCAACATCTTCAGGTGGATAAGACCTTTCAACAACTTGCTTTGCTAATTGACTTGCAACAACATAATGTTTATCAACATCTTCTCTTGATTGAAGATATGCTTCTCGTTCTTGCGTGTCCTCATTCTCAAAGACATTTTTTATTTTATTGAACAACTTGTTTCTTAACTCGGTGTTCATTCTTATTTTACTCATTTTGTCCTTTCTATTATTTATTTGCATAAATGTTTTTTAACACTTGACAATAGGATAGTCAAGCATTATATTTGATTTATGAAAGATAATTATATTTGTCCAATCTGTAATGGATTCACTTCTTATGATGAATGGATTAAACCACAGGTTGAATGTATAGATTGTGGAGGGGAATTTATAGATTTCTGATTCCTGATTCAATTGGTGAGAACTTGATCGCAAGGCTAGCACACCGGTTGAATCTGGAATCAGGTTGTGTGATGCTTACTCTGGTTAACGCGGGAGAATAGCAATTACACCTGATCCCTGGTCAATTGTATAGATTTCTAGAATCGCTATGGGTACAATTGCAATTGACCTGGGATCAGTCATTAATGACTGTGAGAGTAACACTATAACAGGGTGAGTGGTAAAGGAGCTCCCGAAAGTTGACTGAAAACACGCCGTCAATCTCCCCCGTAGCATAGTGACTGATCCCTGATCCAACAACCCTTGATATCAGGGGGATGATGCACCCTCGAGGTAAACGCAATCCAGTTGGATCTGGGATCAGTATAGCGTACCTGAATGAGCATAAAGTAGGATTTATTATTATTCATAACCTATACTGATCCAAAAATATGAAAGGAAAAAATATGAAAAAAGTAGATATAGTTGATTGTGTAAAACAAATCATTGCGATCAATGAAGAGCTAAAAGAGCATGACCAGAGACAAGACTATCACGTCACGTACATGGCCGAGCTTAGGGATCGTATTGAAAAATTAGAGCTACAAGCATCAAGCGTCAAGCAAAATAAAGCTTGACAGCTATTCTGGGATATGATAGGATGTGTTTAGAAAGGAATAATTATGGACAATGAACAATTAAAAAGAATAGCGGATGCATTAGAAGAAGTGCTTCGACTAGTAAAGAAAGACCAGGAAGAAGCTAAAAAAAGATGGGAAAAAAACGATGAATAAAAAAGACAATGACCCATTTGGTTTTAACAAAGCCATCAATTGGGATAAGTTAGAGGATCCAAAAGTTATAGAAGAATTACAAAAACTTTTTGAAGAAGAAGAAAAAGAAGATGAGTAGAAAGATTACCAGCCCAGCGGTGTACATACACCACTGGCGCTGGCTCAGGGACAATGGTTATAAAAAGGAAGCTGCAAGCTGCAAGCGCCAAGCGTTACAGTTGACAAGACAGCAATATAAAAGTATGGTATCCTATACAGTAAAGGAGAAAGAATTATGAAAGTAAAAGACGCAAAAGAAATTACAGGAAGCTTGACCAGAACAAGCAAGATGCCTGGGCTAAGTTACAGCCTGCCAGCATGGGAATGCAAAACAGGCTCCAAGCTCCGGAAGGTTAAGGGCTCAGTATGCGCCAGCTGTTACGCGCTCAAAGGTAATTACACACGCTACAAAGCAATCAAGGCTGCCCAGTACGTGAGACTGAAGTCATTACAAGACTCAAGATGGATTGAAGCAATGACAGCTCAGGTGAAGCGGTCAACTTATTTTAGATGGCACGATGCCGGAGATGTCCAGGATCTGGATCACCTAAACAAAATTTTTGAAGTATGTAGACAAACACCAGACACTAAGCACTGGATGCCAACCCGTGAAGCATGGATAAAGGATCACCTGGACAGCAAGCCCGACAATCTTGTTATCAGATTCTCCCCTCCAATGATTGGACAGAGAAATGATTCCTGGCCAAACTCTTCAATGGTGGTAGAGAAGGACGCAACCTGCCCAGCCCCAAACCAGGGCGGCAAATGTGGTGACTGTAGACAATGCTGGGATCCTGCTGTAAAAGTAGTTTCATACGGTAAACATTAATGGAATTTAAACATCCAAACTATTATAAGAATTTGCGCAAGCTATATAGATTGCGTGATAGGAACCAGGCCATTAGCGACAATGATTCGACGGAATCCAAAGAGCGTGCGCCTGGGACCGGCCTTAAAGTTCCAAGCTCCAAGCATCAAGCTGCAAGCGATAAGGACCAAGCTTCAAGCGTCAAGCATCAAGCTTTAAAGCTTTCGAACCAACCTGGTTAATTGCCAAGCGGCAAGCATCCCATCCTGAGTAACAAGCATCAAGCTTCAAGCCTTGAGTTACAAGCTCATTGATCCGAGAACCATGGTACATGGATATTGGAGAAGTTTTAGGGGGCAAAGGACCAAGGGCCTTTGCCAGTATGAATGTGTTGTGTGGGTGCTTAATATGGAAGCCAATTTGATGAGGGCTGAATCGAAGTTTGTTACCTTTAGTAACCTTTAATTCTACAGTGCAAAAGTTCCCAGAAGTATTACAGACCAATAGATCAGGAGTCCCAAGTAAGCTAATATTTTCAAGTCTAATAAGTGAAAATTGTTTAAAATTTTGCTTAACATTTTGGTAAAATTTAGCCTCTGGGCCCATATGTTTTTCAAGGTAACCACTGCGCTTAATAATGCAGTTTAGGTGGTAAAATAAAATTCTGTTTCTTAGTTGTTTTTAATACAAGACGATGTGCACTATGACCTGTGTGGCCTACTATTGGTGTGTTGTTTTCGTGTACTTCCATCTTATTAATCTTTTCTAAATAACCATTTACTTCTACCATAATGATGGCGTTTGAAATGGCATTACCTTGTCTACTACCGTCACTGTTAGCTTCTGTGAATTTAGATAAAAATTCCTGTAAGTCTCTTACTCGCATTATTTTTTTATCTGCATTTCTAATAGTTGAATCTCTTCATTAAGTCTATCAATTTCTTTCATTAGCTCTTGATTTTTTCTATCAAGTTTTGCTGCTGACGTTGCCATCTCTTTAGCAATTAATTGTGCACCCCGTAATTGATTTTCAGTTTGAATATACAAAGCTTCTCTGTCTTGATATTTTTTTAATTCTGCTCTGTATTGTTCTGTAAGTAATGTTAGGTCTAAAGGACCTCTCTCTTCATTTGTTATTTTAGCTTCGTTTTCGTGACTCATATCTTCTCCATGTTCTTTCAATTTAGTATATGTACGCTTGTCTTTCATATATTGACTTTATAGGATAGTTACCTTAAAAAGTCAATATGGGAGTTCCTAAAAGATTAACAGAAATGCAAAAAAGATTTGCCGAGTATTTGGTATTCGGTGGTCCTGAAGGACCAGTCAATAAAGCTGAAGCAGCCGAGCTGGCGGGCTACAGCAGAAAGAGATGTAGGCAAGAAGGAGCTGAGCTAACTAACCCAAAACAGGCACCGCTTGTAGTTAAATATTTAGATGAATTAAAACAAGAAAGAAATTTAAAGTTTGGAGTAAACTATGAAGGCCATATTGCTGAACTAGCAAGAATCAAAGATCTAGCTTTGAAAAAGAATTCTTTCTCTGCTGCTGTAAACGCTGAAACAAATCGTGGAAAGGCAGGAGGACTATACATAGACAGAAAAATAATAAAACATGGTAAATTAGAAGACATGACAGAAGAACAATTAGAAATGAAAATGGCCCAAATTGAAGAAGACTACGCAAGTCTTTTGACTGACGATGTTGTTGAAGTGAAAGCAATAGAAATTAATGAATCCGAGTTATCTTCTTCACACAAGAAGTCGGAAAAACAGAACGTTCCGAAAAGTGAATAGAGCCATCCTGCTCTACGTCATAACCAGCAAAGATTCTTACAGTATCTTCATCTTTACTAAACAACCAACCTTCACTAACTGGTGTAGCTAATTTCATATTCTTAAACTCAGTTTCACTACCCCAACCGCCTTCAGTGATGATATCAATCCAATCAATTCGCACACGTTTATATGGAAACGGCATAGCTTGTTTAACAGTCTTGGGTTTAGTGTAGCTGTTAATTCGTCTGGATTTTCTCTTGGATTTCATATTTGTATATGTATCTAAAAAAAATCAGTTTTTCCAGTTTTTTGTATCGCGCGCGCATAGGCAAACTGTAATATTGTGTGAAGTGACAAAATAATCTGTCACATGACACTTTTTAAAACCACAATTTGGCACACATTAGCTATGTATACCAACACTTTTAATCAAAGTGACAGAAAAGACACTTTTTTTAGAGTAGTTTTTATTTTTTTTTTTATTTTTTTTACCATACATATACACTGGAGTTTTGGTGTGTCTTATTTACAACACATTGTGGCATAAATGTCACAATATCTCTTTATCTGCCTTATTTTTGACATAATATTTTCTCAATACTGCCACTTTATCTTCAGCTTCAGCCATGGTTTGAAGTAGCTTATCAGCTTCTCCGGTGATATCTACATGTTCAGGTATAATTATATTATTTTCGCTTAAAGATTGTATTTTATACATACAATCCTCAATTGTAGCTTCATATCTCTTTAGAAGCGTTCTAAACAACAGGTCGTTCATGTTTTTCCTTTCTATTATATTTCTTTTTATTTTTTATAATTTTATGTTTAAAGTGTTTTAATTGTTTAGCAATAGGATTTCGTTTTTTATTTCTTTTTTGCATGTTTTTCAAACTCCTCTAACAATCCATTTAAATCACCGTGTTTAATTACATTTTCTTTTTCATCATGTATGAGCTCATTATACATATTAATTCGTTTTAATGCCTTGTGTTTCCAGGCTCTAAGGTCAGCGCCCTCTGTTTTGAACTCTTGATAATATAGGTCAGGCGTGCAGACCATGATAACTCCTTGTTCGATCTTAGACTTGTAGACGTAGTCGTGGGCCATTGCGTACATGGCAATTTGTAAATAATAATCTTCGATCCATTCTTCTTTTTTCGGACGATTAGATTGTTTGAAGTCAACAATAGTTTCTTTGCCATTATGAAGGCAAACCAAATCTGTTGAGCCCGCGTATAAACCCGGGTAGTGTAGCATGACTTCAGAGCCATAATACTCTTCCACTGGCGCAAGACCAACCTCAATAATTTTGTCGGCCATGGGACGCGCCTCTTGTCCGATTGCTGTAAGATCCACACACCCAGTTCCTGCGATATGGTGCTCCAGGAATTTGTGCATACATGTCCCCCTATTACTAGAATGATTTTTGATTCGTTCCGCTTCTTCTTCTCCAACTTTTGCCTTCCAATCTTTTAGAAATTGTTTATTTTTTGTAGCGCCTAATATAGTAGTCACGCTGGGAAGTCTAGTACCAACTATGTCATAAACCCTGGTCCCTGATCCGGGGTCCGTGAGCTGTTTTCCTTGTATATAGTTGTATTTATTATTAAATTTTATACTTTGAACATTTGTCATACGTTCTTGTTTATTGGCTAAAGATTGTTTGTAACTTGCATCAAGTTCTTTTTGTTGTTCACTTATTTTATCAATCATTTTTCTTCTCGGTTAAAACTTCAATTTCCGCGTTATCTTTATAACCATTATAATAATAACCGGTTACTTCTTCATCCTTCTTAATTTTTTTACCAAAAATTCTATCATATTCTTTTTTATATTTTTTCGTAGGAATTCTAGATCTACCATCCCACTGTGGTTTTTTAGATTTCATAAGGTCCTTTCTTAGTTATATTCTTTCCTCTATTAGTTGGTTTATATTTCATTTTATTATAAACAGATTCTTTTATAAATCCTCCATACTCTCTTCCTGATCTAGACTTACCATAATTAGGCACTTGACCTAAACCAAATTGAGGTTCAGGTTTCTTTTTCTTTTTTTGTAATGGTTCTTCTTTCTCAAGAATTTCTTTTATTTTTATATCTTCTTTTGTTTCCATAACCTTTTTTTCTATCAGAGTATAACATACACCATGACCAAGATGTAACTTTAGTTGAGTAATGATTTATCCACATTAAAAAATTATAAATATATTTATCAAACATTACTCTAAACTCATTGCCTTTCTATACTCGTTTATATCTACTACTTTACCACCCATAACAGTGCCTTGATAGTGTTCTAAAATTTGATTAATTTTAGGTAACTTAGTGTGCGCCCAAGGCCAAATCAGACAACACACATAGTATGCATCTCTAAATGTACATCTCCACTTGTACTGCATCAGATATTTTGTACCGTCTTTACGTAAACCTTTTCTAGGTTTCTTTACAACTGTACCACAACCTAATACTTCATGGACCCAACGAATCACAGATTGATCGGTCATAGTTATTTCCATACTAATACGTTGTGACATAGAAGTTCTATAACCTTTACCTTTGTGTTTCTTTTTCTTTTCAGGTCTACGGGCAAAATAAATACTACCTTCACCATCAAAGAGGCCGGCGATATACGCTTTATCTGTATCAGGAATCATTTCTTATCTCCTGTAATTACCCACTTCACTATTGAGGTTGTTGGATCAATTCCATCAAACTTTAAATCTCTAGTGCAGCTTGCGAGCATTATCTGTAGTATTATCAGCATCGATATAAGACTCCACAACTTCGGACTCATCCACATATATTTCTCCTTCCGAATCACATTCAGGGCATTGTGCCACAACGTGTTCTCTTCCTTCTTCTAATACTAACTTAATAAATCCATTCCCTTTACAGTTTGGACAAATTATTGCATGTACATTATATTTTTTTGATTTTTCCATTTAACTTCTTCGCTTTCTCATTTGCAATTGATTCAATGGTCTTACTAATTGACAATGTTGCATCAGGCAATAATACCTTCGACAACGCGATCAAAGTCTTGTATGTTTCATGTGTTAATGAAACATTTCTATATTTAGTTATATCAGTCATTATGACTTCCTTTCATTTATTTCTGATGATTATATAGGATCGACAGGAGATTTGTCAAGTATGAAAATATTATTATCTTTAATTATTTGTTCACAAGTAGCAGGTACTTGTATGCCTCCATATGAATGGCCGGAAAAATTCAATACTCAGTATGATTGTATGGTGTTTGGTTATAAAGAATCTTTAAATAAAATGGAACAAATTGGTAGAACAGAAGTTAATAGATATAATATGTATATTAGATTTACCTGTACTCCCCAACAAATCATATAAAACCCCGCAGATTCCATGCACGTACTACTACGGGGCCAAACTCCAGGTCGCTAGGTTTTACCCATGATTGCTAACGTACAGAGGAATGCAGTTACTGCTAGACTTGGACGCCCTTGAGCTTTCTAAATTCTTTCAATAGATCATACCACAATGCTTTATAATATGGATCTTTAGTTTTATTCCACATTATAGCGGCTTCATCAATCTTCTTTAAAAGTTGTTCTCGTGCCATGTGCTATTATCTTTTTTATACCAGGTGCTTTTATGTTTAACGTTGCATACTTAGCCCAGGATTGTTTAATCAAATTAAGTTCTAATATTAAATTAGACCATTGTTTTTGACTAATATTATTACTTGTTATTGTTAATTGTTTTTCTTTCATATCCTATATATAGGATATCTAGGGATGTTTGTCAACCTTTAACGGCCTTGGCCACGATATTTTTTAAACATACGTCGCTTACTTTTGTTCATTTTGCATAAACTAGGGTTGCGTCCAATCGAAGTTTTGTGAAATATAGGCTCATGAGCTACTTTTGCGTAGAGTCCTTTAGCTTTAGCCATTACTCAGTAGTCCACTCTTTAACAAAAGGAGTACCACCATCTGTACGTGTACTCATGGTAGGTAAATAAGTTATTTTACCATTTACATGTTGCTGTAAGTCAGCACCACAGTTCATACATCTATATAACTCAGGAGTTAAACCAACTAACATAGTTATCTGAAGACATGTTGGACATTCACCATTAACTATTTCTGCTTGTATTTTTACCATTATTCAATAATTAATTTTTTAATTGACTTAGACCCATCAATATTATCCTCTAATTCAGCTTTACCTTTCCAACATTTGTAAGTAACTGACTCAGAAAAAGTTCTTTCAGCTTCACGCTTGCCTCGGAGGCACATAGCCATACCGTCAACCTGCAAACGTGCTTCTTTAATTTCTGCGTTTACAAACATAAGAAGAGCTACCACAGATTCTATCATTAGTGTGTACCCCCATTTTTGTAATGCATATCTCTTGATGCATCTTTTAATTTTTCAATATCTTCTAAAACTTTATCCATTTGTTTTCTTAAAAATTCTATGTTTACTTTGTTTAAAGCCATATCTTCAATGTGTTTAGTTATACGATCTAAATTTTTGTAAATATCTTCCAGCATCATGAACTGCTCAGAATCGGCGGGCAATGAACCTAGTTGTCCACGCGGCCATTTGATTCTAAACTCTGTGTTTTCAATAACATCTGTTTCCATTAATTTTAATGTTGTTTCCATACGATTTTGCGACTCAATAATACCGAAGTAAGCCCAGGTGCCAATTGCGACCATCGCGATCAACGAGGCTACCGTTTTCATCGGCATTTGCACGGCTGCTTCTTCAGATATTTTTAATGGTTTACTCATCTTTTGGTTTTGGTAAAGGTAATATCACACTTTCATCCTCAGTTAAATACTTAGGTATAATAAGCTTCTTTTTACTAGGTTTTATGAACTTATCTCCCATTAATTGGATGTCTGGATTTTCTTTTTTGTAGTCATCTTTCATGTCATCCCACAAACTTTGTGAGTCGGCTGGTCTAGTGTTATCTCTTGCAGGGGTAACACCTCTACATTTAGATACAAGTAAAGCAAAGTTTTCATTAAGTGCCAAACTAGGATTACTATTAACCCTACCACACATTTTCATTAACTCTAGTTGTTGTTTAATTTGTACATTTTCTTTTGAAGTTTTACAGTCGGTACCTAAATATTTTCTATAAGTAAATCTTAAGTATTGATCTTCATGTGTGTTACTATCACTGTAATTATAATCAGTCTCTCTTTGTTCTGTAGAGATTTCCATTTCACCACATCTTACACCATACTCATTAAGATATTCGTTTCTAGGATACGCAGGGCCCGCACAAAAAGCAAGTAGAGTCATTAATATAATTAACACACCTGTAAAGTAATAATTCATCCTGGCTCCCTCCATACATAACTACCTATTTAAATCCTTAATATCATAGTCGTGTTCTCTGACTTGGTCTGCTAATTGTCTGTATAAATTTTCTGCCATCTGCCACGTAGATTCTGCAGAAGTTAGTCTTGTATTTTGATCTACAATTTTATCTTCGGCTACTTTTAAATCTCGTTTAAGATCTACAATTTGTTGTTGATTTGAATTGATTGTGTCTGTTAGATTAACTATATAACGAACGCCAGTAAATGTACCAACTAATACTGAAGCTACTACGGGTACCATAACTATATTTTTTTTAAGTAAATCTGCTAAATTCATTTTTTCTTTTCCTCAATTTCATAGAAGAACTTATCAGTATCTTCTGTTTTCCATGCCTGAGTATTTTCTACATTCCATTCTGAAGTTTGTACTTTCCAGTCAGGAATTTCATCCTTTACCGTAAAGGAAGGTAGATCCCAGATACATCTGTTATTGGGTTGTGCTGCATAGTTGCCATCATTTAAAGCAAGTATGTGTGCGCACTTATGTTCGTGCGGAACTTCTGAATGATCAGAATTTAATATATTAGCATCTGGATGTCCCCAGTCAACGGTAAATAAATATTTACCGTAATGCCATTTCTTATCTTTTCCTATAAATTTGCCGGCAGTTGTGCTTAGAATATCCCAAGTAGTAACAGCAGGATAATAACTAAAACTATTCCACAACTCCAACTCATCAAGTCTACGTTTAGGAACTTCTTCCGCTTTAAAACCTCGCTGAATGAAGGCGCTAATCGGGAGACGATAGAAGACAGCGCCATTTTCCATGATTGCATGAAACAAAATAGCCCGTCCTGTAAGCGATGTAATGCCAAAGATGATACAGTCTTCAACTTCTCCCACATGTCTGGTAAGGTCATATAAATACTCCTTTTTTATTTGCGCGTATTGTACAGGAATATTTGCATTTAAGTAAGCCATATTTTAACCTCATTTTATATTACCCCAATTGGGGCCCGATTCATAATCTACTTTGTTTGGAACTTCAAGACTTACAGCCTCCTCCATAATATTTTTTATTTTTTCTGCATGTGCAGGGTCTTCAACTGATATATCAAGTTCATCATGTACTTGTATATGTGGTACAATACCCTCTTTGTGTAATTCTATCATTGCTTTCTTTGTCATGTCAGCTGCTGATCCTTGTATTAATTTGTTTAATGCTTTGTAAGTGTATGCACGTTTAATCCCTGGTCCGTGTTCCATGAGCGCTTGATCGTGAGGCAATGCTTTATGAATTCCAAATTGATTTGGTTCCCACAAATGGAAACGACAAAGTCTACCAAGTAAAGTTCTAATCTTCCCTGAGTCTTGAGCTCTACTCATGACATTGTCCATCAGTTGTTTAACAAAAGGTACTCGGTTATGATACTGTCTAAACAAACTATCAGACACATCTTTAGATACCCCTAATTCTGCTTGTAACTTATTTTTACCCATACCATAGAACAGACCAAGATTTATAGTCTTGGCCTGTGATCTAGGTATCTCTGCCATATCAGCAACGATCGTGTGAAAATCCGCATCGCCTTCACGATACGCATCCAATACATCGTCCACTCCATAGAGATTCTGTAAAGCTGCATAATGCACCACCAGCCTAGGCTCTTGCTGAGAATAGTCAAAACAACCCCATGTATGGCCCTCCTCGGGCACAAATAGAGCCCTAATCAAAGGTCCGAGGTCTTTGTTCCTAGCTGGAATTTGTTGTAAATTTGGGTTTGAGTAGCTGAATCTACCAGTTACTGTTCCACCGTTATCTCCACGTAATTGATTAATTTCTGCATGAATTCTTCCTTTGTATGAATGTTTAATTATGGTATCAATAAACGTGGTATGGGCCTTGTTTATTTCACGAGCCTGGGCAATTAGTTTCACCAGTGGGTGGGGGTGATTCTGTAAAAAATTTTTAGTAAAGGAAGGTGATTGTGTTTTTTCAGTTCTATCGTAATCTAGTTTCAACTTGTCGAAGACTTGGGCAATGGATCTTGCCGCCCATATCTGAGTGTCTACTCCTGTTTCTTTTTTCACTTGGTGTAGCAGTTGTTCTTCTTTTTGGGTTAGTTCTTTTTTTAATTGATTGGCTGCTGTCACGTCTACCTTCACCCCTAGGAAACGCATATCAATCAGACAAGGAAACAGTTCAGTCTCCATATCAAAAATAGATTCTATATCTTGGTGTAAAATTTCTTTCTTAAGTTCTTGCCATAACTCTAAAGTTATCTCAGCATCTTTTTCTGCATAAGCGCCAACATAAATGGCAGGTAGTTTATACATTTCTGCCTTGGGGTCAACCCCCCAATCTTTTGCTGCTTGATATAAATCTGTTTCATTTTTACCTTTACCAGTGTATCTTTTAGCACAGCTGTTTAAATCATAACGCATTTGATTTTCATCAACAAGGGCCGATGCAATCATCGTGTCAATTAATTTACCGTTAATATTTAAACTGAGCGCTTTAATCCAACACACGTCATACATGGCGTTGTGAAAAATTTTATCTGCTGGTGTATTTAATACACCTTGAAACCATTTTAAAACTTTAGCTCTACTCATGTTGCCGCCACCTTCATGAGCAATAGGATAATAACCGGACCATCCTGGTACAGCTACAGCAATACCTACAACGTCTCCTTTGCCTACTACAGAACCTGATCCCATCTTCATTAAATCTGGATCTTTAGTTTCTAAGTCAATTGCTATTTCATCATACTTAGATAAATCTGGAAAACTTTCTGGTGGTAACCACTCTGTTTGTGGTTTAAATAGAGGTATCTGCATCTTTATAATCCCTTTCAATAATCATTTCTATAAAGTGTATTGCCTTAAGTAAGTCTTCTTTCTTGCCTTTGTGTGGATGCCTGCAAATATATTTTATAACACAGCCTTCCGGGAATAACATATTGTTTTCTATTACAAATTTACTAGGTTGAATTTTAAATCCTTGGTAGTGAGATCCTGCAATTTGTTTGTCGTATGGGTTCATAGTAAATAACCTTTCTCATATTTTTTTGGTTCTATTATATGTAAATTTTCTTTTGTTCGTGTAGCACCTACATAAAATAATCTATTTTCGTCATCAGGATTTTTTTCATAACTTCGCATAGTATTTTCTGTAAGATCTGTTAACAGCACAACGTTTGTTGCTTCACCACCTTTTGCTGCATGTATAGTTGATAATTCTATTCTAGGTTTTTCGTTTAATTTTTCTCCATTCTTTCTCATCTTACGAAGATAGTTTACCTTAGTTTGCCCTGCGTTGTCAAATGCTTCATACCATTCTGTTTTAACTTGTAGACCATAATCATTTACTAATTGATCTATTCCATAAAAAGATCCTTTTGCCATACCTTTTATTTTTTGAGCGTGCCAATGTTTAGGTCCCATAAATTTAATTATGTTTTCTATTTCTTTGTAAGCTATTAATTGTCCTCTTCGCAAATGTTCCCAAGATGTAGCTGCTTGATGTAATTCTTTTTCACTGCTTCGTTTATATCTGTTTTCATAATACAATCCTCGTCTATACAAAGATTCTTCTATGTCTGTTAGCATGTGTCTAGTTCTACTCAGTACCAGCCAATCACCTGTTGACATATCTATGCTATCAATATCAAAATGTCTGTGTAGGTTTCCTTGACTAACTCTAGGCTCCCATGACTTATCTATTCTATTTCTAATTTTATTTATAATACCCATTGCTAGTCCATGTACCTTAGCAGGTATTCGGTAAGATTGTGTTAGTGGTAGGTATTGTCCTTCTAATGCTATAAAAGAATCTACATCTGCACCAGCCCATCTAAATATTGCCTGGTCATCATCACCTGCAATAAAAGAATCTTTTGTTTTATTCCAAATAGATCGTGTCATATCCCATTGCATTAGTGATAAATCTTGTGCTTCATCTATAAATACTACATCAAACTTTGGTGACTTATCTGATTTTGTAAAATCTAAAATCATGTCATTAAAATCTATTAAGTTATATTCTTTTTTATATCTTGCTAACTCGTTGTGTATAATTCTAAGTTGATCTCGTTCTAAATCTTGCGTGTGTTCTTGCAAATCAAACTGTTGTTCCGGTGTAATGTTACGTAGTTGTGCTAGTTGTATAATTCGTAGATACTCGCTGTCTGATGTAAAGATACCACCTTGGTCTTCTTGATAGTCAGCGTACGTTACAGGAAAACCTAACTTCTTACCTAGATCTTTGTAGTGTCTGGGCTGCATGACCTGATCTTTTTTTAATCCTAACTTTTTAAATGCTAGTGAGTGTAATGTTCTGAAGTATGGTAAATCATCTTCTGTTAAATTAAATTTTTTAATTGCTCTATCTCTTGCTTCGTGCGCAGCTTTCTGTGTAAATGCAAAGTAACCTATCTTGTCAGGATCAGTTTGTTTTAAATAATCATCAACTTTATTTAATAAAGTTGTAGTCTTACCTGTGCCTGGAGGTCCTAATACAATTGTTCTCAAAATATATCCTTTGGTTTTAATTCTTTTTGATTATAGTCATCATTCTTTTTATCAAATTGTTTAACTACAAATACAGAGATTCTTTCTTTACCTATTCGTTTGTCATCACAATTGCACGCTTCTTTTAACATTTGTGCTGTACGTTGATAGTTTATATCCCAACGTTTTCTTATTAAAAACTGATTGTAAAATCTATCAAAAACAAAATGATGTAAACCTTCATTAGTCCACACTCCACCTTTTTTCAAATCGTTTTTATCCGTAGATACTTGTCTGTTTAAACAATACTCTTCTAAATGATTTTGTAATTGATCTTGGGTAGTAACACCTTCTGGTGGATCTATTGGTTCGTGATTCTTCATTAGTGGGTTTATTATCATATCCCAATCTTTAGGTTTAACTGTTGGTGGTTTAAAATCTAATTGTTCCATACATGCTTCCTGAAATAAACTTTGTTGTTTTAAAAATTTTACATTTTCTAAATGTAATCTTTCTCCATCAACATTAAGGTAATAATATGGCTTTTCTAATTTAATTTTTTGTAAGTCAGTTAGCGCAGGAAATACTATTTCTTCACCAATACCAAACTTTCTTTCTCTACATAATTTTTTATCACACAAATTACACATAGGAGTATCATTACATTTGTAACCCCAATCTTTTTTATCGTGTTGTCTTTTAATTATTTCTACTTCAGATTCACTAAGTGGTGTTGTAGATGCTGTCGCATTAAACAACGTCATCTTGCTCTTCCATTCTGCTGGCCATTTCTTTTTTGCATATACACCAAAATGAAACATAGAATTATTACGTCCACCTTCAGGTATTTTATTTATTGCCATTAACTCTATACATGGTGGTGCATCATCATATTCAGATTTAGGTCTTTCTATTTTTATTTTTGTAATGTCAGATTGTTTTATCTCTGTGTAAATACTATAAAATTCTTCTAATGTTGCAGCTTCTCCATCTTCTTTAAATGCATAACGTGTAGTATTTTCACCACCAAAATATGGTAAATTTAAAAAATTACCCGTGTCGTCTGCTGATTTTAATTGAATTTGTTTTGGAAAAACTTCTGATCCGCCGTATCCTAGTAATGTTTTTATTTCTGTTAGCTTATCTCTCATTCTTTCTGCAGCTACCGGTTGTTCGGAGAACAGAAAGACATGTGCTCCTCCGCTTTTTGACCTACACACAGCCAGCGGAAGTTTAAATTGTTTTATTTTATCTATTAATTTTTTATGATCAAACCCTGCGTAAGAATCAATATCAACACATCCCCAAATACATTGGTTATCTTCATTAATGGGTATGATGCCCAGACTTTGCGTGCCATCTAGGTGCATCTTCCACAAATCCGTGGTCACTGGTTGACGCACTACGAATGATTGTCCCTTTAGTTTGACACCATTCTCTACTGGTGTGGTTACCTTGGTACAACCATGCGCACGCTCCAATCCTTTAAATATTTTTTCAAACATATTTTTTAATGGGCGCTTCCACGCTAGCTTCCACGCCCACTCCTAGGATTCTATTAGTATGGTGTTGAGTCTTTAGTATTTTCTGATCCGTGTTTAGCTTCCACTTCACCTTTACCTACACTCATTGCAAAAGATTTAGCCATGTCATAGATTGCTTTATCTTTAACTGGTCCCATCTTTTCAACTTCCCATCCAAACCATGTTCCTTTGTCATTAGACATTTGCACAGTTGATAGATTATAAATGTGGCTATAAGTTGGTGGCGTAAACAAACCATTTTTACCTTGTAGTTTTAAACCCATCATTAATGAATTCCATTTTCTACTAACTTTAAGTTGAGTAGATTTCATAGAAATCAAAGCTGTTGATGGAGTATCACCAAGAGTCAATACAAAATGACTTGCAGTATTATCAAGATAGTTACCATTTGCTAATCTATCTTTAAAGTCTTTACCTCTTGTGGTTTGACTAACGATATCACTGTCAGCGTCATGAATTGCAACAGGTGCACCACTGCTGGTACCTCTGTCTTGCCATTCAATGTATTGTCTTTTGTAATGACAAGGTATGACCTGAATACTGTCAAACAATTCGTTTGTAACTGTATTGATAATCTTTCCAGGTTCTGCGCCCTCGACATATTTACCATCTCTTTTATTTACTTCCGGAGATAGTTGACCCAAAATTTTTAAGAATGGTAACGCAAGATCTTCCTGCGATATATTCTGAGTCCCTTGTTGTGCATCAGCTTCCATATCAAACGTTGCTAGTGCATTATTCTTTTTTTCTGCTACTTGGTTCATGTTTATTGTTTCCTTTTTATTGTTGTTTTATTTCCAACGAACACGTTGAAAATTTCCGTTGGCATTGATTTACCTGCCTCTAAACGCTCACGGACTAGCGCTTTAAGAGTCATGGGTTCAACCTTCAACTTTTGTGTCGGTTGAAACCCACGTTCCTCTGCAAGAGCAGCATAATCAGCTGCCTTGTTATCCTCGTTACGACCGAATGATACGGATATCTCATTTTTGATTATATCACCCAAGCCATTTTCACGAAGCCATTTAAATGCAGCTTCTCTGTTAGCAACAGTTATGCTTGCACTATAATTTGGTTTAACATCTACCGTAGAACCATCTGCTAATTTAAGATGTGATAATCCCATTTCTGCCATCATGGTTGGAATTACCTCACCGGATAAACGGTCATGTTCTTTTTTTAAATTTTTTAAATTATCTTCACTTGTTTCTATTCTTTTATTTAAACCTTCTAACGTTTGTATTTGATCTGCTAGAGATTGTATACTTACTGTTTTATCTACAAGGTCTTGTTGGTCTTCTTCAAAGTTAATCATCTATCTTTCCTCTTTCATATAAGTTAATTGTTATAGGATAATATTTTCTCTCTTGTTTATCCCATTTTAGTAAATTGTATTTACCATTAGTCATGTCAGAAACTATGGAACATGCTACTCCAATAATTGCAGGATCACCAGTTAATAATAAATAATCTTCCGTAGTAAAATCTTTTAAACCTTTTCTAAGTTTATAGATTAATGGTCCAGGAGAAAAAATTATTTGTGATAACTCAGGTAATAAAAAAATAAAATCATTGGTTGTAGAAAAAACAGATGCACCCATAATGTTTATTTTAGGTCTACCATCAGCACTACCAGCAATTTCTTGTATTACATAAACCTTTTTTTCTTTCATGCTTGACAATATAGGTGTGAATTGTTATGTTGTCAACTAGAAAGAAGAAAATTATGAACTATAAATTTAAAACACCACCGTATGCACACCAAATGACTGCTTTAGAAAAGTCATGGAATAAAGAAAGCTACGCTTATTTTATGGAAATGGGTACAGGCAAAACAAAAGTATTAATAGATAATTTAGCAATGCTTTATGATAAAGGCAAAGTTAATGGTGCTTTAATTATTGCTCCTAAAGGAGTAATTGGTACTTGGTATAATAATGAGTTGCCTGCACATTTACCAAATCATATAGGAAATGTGTCTATCTTGTGGCAATCACATATAACTAAAAAACAACAAGAAAAATTAGAAACTTTATTTAAAGTAGAAGAAGCTCTTCACATTCTTATTATGAATGTTGAAGCTTTAAGTACCGACAAAGGTATGAAGTTTGCAGAAAAATTTTTATCTTGTCATGAAACATTAGTGGCAATTGATGAGTCTACTACAATTAAAAACCCAAAAGCTAACAGAACTAAAAATATTTTATCATTAACATCAAAAGCTAAATATAGAAGAATTATGACAGGTTCTCCTGTTACTAAAAATCCTCTAGATTTGTTTAGTCAATGTTATTTTTTAGATCCTTTTCATTTAGATCATGACTCTTATTATTCTTTTAGAATGCGTTATGCAATTATGAAAACTGCACACATTGCAGGTCGTAAAATACAACTTGTTAACGGTTTTAAAAATTTAAGTGAACTGTCTGATAAACTAAAACCTTTTTCTTATCGTGTATTAAAAGAAGACTGTCTAGATTTACCAGATAAAATATTTATTAAACGTCAAATACAATTAACACCAGATCAATTTAAAGTGTACGATCAAATGAAAGAAAAAGCTTTAGCTATTCTTAATGGCAAAGTAGTTTCTACTAAAAATGCATTAACTCAAATTATGAGATTACATCAAATAACGTGTGGACATTTTTCTTCTGATGATGGTGTTACTCAACCTATTAAAAATAATAGAATAACAGAACTAATGAATGTGTTAGAAGAAACAGAGGGTAAAGCAATTATATGGGCACACTATCAATATGATATTACTTCTATAATTAAAGAAATTATTAAAGTGTATGGTCCAGAATCGATTGTTGATTATTATGGATTAACTCCACAAGAAGAAAGACAACCTAATATTAAACGTTTTCAGGATGACCCTAAGTGTCGGTTTATAGTTGGAACGCCTTCTACGGGCGGCTATGGCATTACTTTAACGTCTGCAAACACCGTAATTTACTATTCTAACGGATATGACTTAGAAAAACGATTACAGTCAGAAGACAGAGCACATAGAATTGGTCAAAAAAAATCAGTAACTTATGTTGATTTAATGGCTGACGATACAGTTGATGAAAAAATTGTAAAAGCTCTACGACGAAAAATAAGTATAGCATCAGAAGTTTTAGGAGAAGAATTAAAATCATGGATATAAAATTTGAAATAGAACCTGTATTTAAAATAGAATTTTTTAAAATTAAATCTATTAATTTTAAAAATAAAAGAGATGAAATTGAAAAAGTTTTATCTCAATATCCTGAAATGCCTTTTGATAATTTTAAAAGCAACAGAAACAAAGCTAGAATTAATAATGAATTATTAAAAATATTCGATGATGAGTTTAAATTAATTAGAGCTAAGTTTAACTCTAAAATTATTTTAAATAAAGCTTGGTCTGTAACGTATGATAAAGGGGATTATCATATTCCACATAATCATAGTTCACAGGGCTATGCTGGTATTATTTATTTACGTATGGGAAAAAATTCACCAGGTACTACTTATATACAACCTTGGAATAACGAAAGAGATAAAAGTGTTTTATATACACCACCTGTCGAAACTGGTGACATAATGATTGTGCCACAATTTTTGATGCATTACACCACACCTAATAAAACATATATTAAAAAACGTATATTATCGTTTGATTTTAATATAGAACCGGTATTATTTTAGTATGAATGAAGCAAAAATATTTGGTATTTTTCCTACTCCTATTTACAGATCCAGATTAAACAGAGAATTTACAAAAAAAGAAATAAATTTTTTTAATAAATCACAATGGAGACCTAATCAACATAATAGAACAAGTGTTGATAACTATATTCTTGAAAATAAAAATCTTATAAATTTAAAAAACGATATAAATGTATTTATACAGGATTATTTTAGTAAAGTCATTCGTCCAGCATCAAAGGTATCTCCGTATATTACTCAATCGTGGTTAAATATTACAAAAGAAAAAGAAGAACACCATAGACATGATCATGTTAATTCTTATTTGTCTGGAGTTTTATATATTAATGCTGAATCAGATAAAGACGATATATCTTTTACAGATACTAGATATAAGCAATTAAAAGTATACTCTACTGAATATGATGTATTTAATTCTGATATCATGACTTTTTCAGTAGAAACTACAGATATAATAATTTTTCCTTCTTATCTAACTCATTTTGTTAGAGCAAAAAAACACACTAATACTAGGGTTAGTTTGTCTTTTAATGTTTTTTTAAAAGGATATTTAGGTCATGAAAACAATTTAAATCAACTTTATTTAAAATAATACTTATTGGATTTAGTAGGATATATACGCGTATCGCGCTGAAATTTTTAATTTACAACTTTACCGCCGGACCATTCCATTTCAGGTAGTCCGTTTTCGTAGCTTTTACCGTCGTAAGTTAGAACTTGTTTTCTATTCGCACCCTTTTCATTGTACGAGACGTGGACCCAGCCACCTGCGGGGTCATCTTTTTTGTAGAACTCGAGGATCAGCTGATCGAAGTCACAATTATTTTGAATCCAATATGCAGTTTGAATGTTTGGTACACCAGCTATTTCGAAGTCAACCGCCTGGCCTTTAGCATGCTGGCTCGTTTTTTTCGAGCCGATAGCTTCGCAAAGTGCTTCCGATCTGTAACCAGAGGTAATAGTAATGGGTTTATCAAACTTCGCACGAACCGGTTCCAATATTTCATAACATACATTCTCCAAGTTTTTAATATCGCCAGCTCCTGGGGAATTGTCTATTCCTTTTCGAGTAGCGGTCATTGATTTAGTAAATTCTTCTAATTTAAAATGTTTCGATAATTGCATAAATTTTTTATTGAGTGTTTGATAATAACATAAAAATCATATTAGCCATACCCATGATTAACATACCTGCGGATACTAATACAATTTTTTCTAATCTACTTATTTGAACTTCAATTTTATGTATCTTGTCATGAGTTTGCTTTTGCATTATTCTGCATAACTTTTCATGTGATTCAATTTTTTGTAATGCTTCGTCTTTTTTAACCATTATGTTCTCCTACTTGCTATTACCTTTTCAGTCGGTGATAGTAATGCAGTCTCCGTTGATGTCAAGTTAGTTATTGGATCTTTTCGTTGTGAAACTGACGTCGTATTTATTACAGGCTGCGGCATTTTTTGACTAAATCCTTCTGGTAATGGTTTAGTTTCTTTTTCTTTATTAAATAATTCTATACCTTTTTCAAAGATATTTTTTTCGTTAAATAAATAACGTTCTTCGTCTATTATAAAGTCTTTATTTAATCTTTGTTTTTTTAATTTTTTTTCTATTTTATTAATTCTTTTTAATATTCTTTTAGATAGTGGGTTAGGTATATTATATTTATCTGCTAATCTTGCGTACGCATCTTTCATACCATCAGAAACACCAAACGGATTAAATTTATTTTGTTTAATTGCTTTGTACAACGGCATCATATCCCTGTCGTCAAAGATCTGTTTAATTTCTTTTTCTTTCATACCTAAAAGTTTAGCTGCATCGTACTGTCTTCTCATTACTTCAAACGTTTCTAATCTTTGTTTGTTAGCAAATATAAATTGTTGTATAATTAAATTGTCATCTTTTATAGGGTCACCTGTTAGTGTGCCTGCGTAAATTAAATTTCTTTCATTACGTTCAGCTTTTCTAAATTGACCAATCATTATTTCCATAGATCTAGGAATATCTACAGGTGCTTTTCTTAGTCCTAGTAAACCTAACAATTCATCCGACACTTCGTACTGTGTACCCTTAATAGTTTTTCCAGTTATGGAACTATACAATCTTTCAAGTTGCACTGCAGAACCTGGTGTGTATAATTTAGTTAAGTGTCCAATGGCTTTAGCTACTTTTGTACCCAACCCGTCTCTCTCATTCCAAATTTTTTGACCTTGTTTAGTTTTACCACCTCTAAAATATAAATCTGCTACACCACTAATCCAAATAGATTCTGATACAAACGGATCTGCTAATTGTGCAAATGCTTTTATTAAACCTATTGCAAGACTAGGTATAACAGCTTCATCTTCTCTTCTATTCATTTCTGTAAATGCAGTTTGAACTGGTGCTGTTACTACATCATAGAAAAATGCTCTGCTAAAATCTATGTATTTATATTTACCATCTTCATACACAGGTAGAAGTGTAGAGTTTTCTGAAAAGTATGGTACGAATTCTCTTAACGCCATAAGTTTTTCTTTGGTAAATCCATATGCTTGACTAGTTCCCCACACAGCAGCAGGTCCAAGAATACCTATTGTTGTTGCAAATCCAGCCGCTCTTTCATAACCTATTCTAGCTAAAATAGGATTTTGTACTTCTTTTTTAGCACCAGACATTATGTTTCCTGATGTTCTAATAATTTCTGCAGGCCATGATACGAAATTACCAAGCGGCGATCTTCTTGAAGCTTGTACTAACTCAGATACGTATGCATAGTTAGGTAACATCTCTCTAACATTCTTAGTTGCCATCTTCATTATTTCTAATCTGTCTGGCATTGTCATACCTAGTTTTTTAAGTTTACCGCTTTTTAATGCTGCTTGATATGCTCTGTTTATTTTAAAATCTTCTGCTAAAAAATTAAATATTTTCCATATGTCATCTTCTGCAATGTACATATCTTGTGCACCTTTTAAAAATCTTTTTGATTTATTGCCAAGTTTGTTCCACATTTTTTGTAAAAAACCTGTTCTAGCTGTGTCTTCAATTAGTCCCATTACATCTCTGTAGATAGCACTTTGGTTTACCATGCCTTCTTCTAATAAAAATCTATATAAAGCTTGACCACCTCCACCTTTTAATGCGTCGGCAAACTCAGATACATTTTTATATTGGTCTATACTTTTTGCCCCAGGTCTATTTCTATAAAGTATTTGTGGTTGCAAAGTATTAAATGCACTCTTTAAAGATTTTAAAACAAAACCAGGGTTAGTAAGTAGAAGACTTATGTTACCCATAGATACAGTAGTTACTGCACCTGATGAAAAATTTCTAGCATGAGTAAATGGACCACCAACTGTTTTACCAGCTTGAATTAAACCTTTAGGCACCATGACTGCATATTGATAGGCTATGTTTTTTGTTATACTTCCCATAGTATTAGCCGCACCTCTTGTTAAACCCTCAGCTATAACTTTAGTTGTAAACATACCGTTGATTGGAACTGTGTATGCTTGTTCTCCTAATTTTTGTGGTAGTTGTAAACCTCTTGATGCATCAACAATTTCTGCATCTAGTCCAAATGCTTTTCTAGCTGAGTTGTAGGTAGGATAAACAATTCCTATCTCTCCTTTTTTAATTAAATCATCTGATCCTTGTTTAATAACATTATAAAATCTATCTCTTGATGCTATTTCTGCAAGGTCCGTAGTCACATTAGCTATGATTGAATTAGCATTTTTAAACTCACCAAACAAAGCTTTAAATGCAGCAAGATCTGATTTAGTTTGTATCAATCCACCTTTTTTATCTGGTTTAAATTTACCACCACCAGTTATATTTTCTGCTATATTTTTTGTAATTAGTGCTTTGTCTTTTGCAATATCTGATGCTTCAAATCTAAAAATAGGAGTAAATGTATTAGGATCTAATTCAACATTTTTAACAATGTCTTGTACAATTAATTGTGCATCTTCTTTTTTTAATTTTTTACCGTTAGCTCTAGCACTTCTAACAAATATATCAGCTACTTGATCTATTACACTATTAGAAGGTGCATATTCTTTTATAGGTTTTAAACTTTTTTCACCAAAAATTTTATATTCAGAACTTAAACTTCCTTTAATTCTTTCATTCATTAATGCTACAAATTCTTTAGGTGCAATATTAAGGTTTTTACCTTTTAATACTGCATTTAAAAATTGAGCCCATGATGTATGTACTTTCATTAATTCATCAATTAATGCTGTTGCATCTTTAGGTTTTACATTTAATTTTTTAGTAATATCCATCCAAAAAGTATCTAGCGATGCATCGTCAAAACCTTTTACAACAATTCTACCATTCTTAATTCCTAAATTACCTCTGTTAATTAATTTTACAATTAAGTCAGATAACTCAGTAGTCATACCAGAAGTATTGGCTGCTGATTGTGAATACTTAGATATTTGTTTTGTAATTTCGTCTATGTTTTTAAGATAGTCTGTTGATAATAAATTAGCAGAAGATTTTTTACCTTCTAGTCTTTGCATACCTTGAAACTGTTCTTCAGGAAAAGGTCCTCTAGATCTTAATGGTCTTGCAAAGTATTTTTCTACAAACTTATCAAACTTAGTTGCTTGGCCTGCTCTTTTAACATTAGCATCTAAAATACTTTTACCTACTTTACCAGCACCTACTACAGCAGGTATAATTGGAAAACCCATTTCACCGGCAAACTTTAATTTATTGTATAACATTCTCATGGCATCATCTTTGGCTGTTCGTTTGCCATCTCTGTCTAATGCTGTGAGCTCACCTTCATCAAAAAATATATCACCAAATGTACCTATGTTTTCTGCATCATAAACAACACCCCCTGTAACACCACCACCTACAAACAGTCCTACAAATTTTTGTTTACCTGAAAGTTTATTCCATTTTTCTACGTCTTTAGCTAATTTATAACCATCTTTGTTACCGGCTGTTCTTAAATATTTTTTCTTTTTTATTGCAGATGTAGCTTTGTTGTACATTTGAAATGCTTTTTCAGTTACCTTAACTCCTTTTTCACCTACCACTTTCCAACCACCATATAGCTGTACTATTGCTTCTGTAATTCTACCAATGGCTGTTTCTTTAGCTCTACTATCTAATTCTTTTTCAATCATACCAAACATAGTTTTGTCCCACCATCTTTCTAATCGTGCAACATTACTTTGGTCTACTGGTAAATTTTCATCAGCTGCAAGGTCCATGATCATTGCGCCAAGATTAATAAAACCTTTTGGTATTTTAATTCCACCTGAACCTAAAGCAGATATAATAGACTCTGTTACACCTACTTCACTTTCAAAAGGTATACCTGTTGATTCAGTATAAATAAATGCATCATCACCTTGAATAGTTTTAAATACAGGTGTTTCTTCTTTATCAGTTTCTCCTGCTTCACTAGCAAGTGTTTTGTATTTACCTTTTTTTAAAAATTTCTTTTGGTTTTCGTTTAGTTTATCTTCTTCAGGATAAATTATATTACCGGTAGCCCAATCAATTTTAGTGTCTGCAAAAATACCACGCATACTTTCCATTTCTTTACGAAAGTATTCTTTGTTTTCTGCATCAGAAAATTTTCTAGGATCTCTATATTCTGGATCTTCTTTTAATTTTTCATCAATGTATGCATCTTCACCATATTTTTTTCTAAACTGGTGTTCTCTTAAAGTTTTAAATGCACTGTCAAATGCGTTTGATATGTTACTTTGTTTACGAATAAACGCTTCGTTTTTTTCTGCTTCTTCTTCAAAAGTTAATACAGAATCAACAGCTTCTTTGACTTCTTTCTTTTTATCTTCTTGGTCTTCTTCGACAAGTTTACGAGGGTCAAATCCAAATACCATTTATCCTCCTAATCTGTTGAAATTGTTTCCGATATGTAATCTTCGTATGGAATTAAAAACTGTCCTTGTTTAACAAATGCTTTTTTAGTTATAAAATCTATATAAACTCTACCTTCTTTATACTCAGATTGTTCAGGATCATAGTCTTTAATAACTAATCTTTTTTCTGTTTCATCTGTTCCTCTACCAACATCACTGTCGTCAATAAAATATTGGTCAGGATCGTGTGGTACTTCAAATTTTCCACTTTCTATATCAGTAAAGAAACCATCTAATATTACGGCATCTGGTCTGCCTATTTCATATATTTTTACAAGATCATCAACTCTACCTATAGTTAATTTTTCTGCATCTAATTTTTCTTTTCTTTCAATTTCTTCTGGACTAGCATCTTTTCTGTAAGTTGGAACTAATACTTGTAATGCTTCTTCAACTGATTTAAATCTACCAGCCTTAACCATTTGTTCTGCTCTGTTTATTAATGCGTCTTTTTCATCATCATCCATGCTTTTCCAGAATTGTAATGCAAGTTCTCTTTGACCTTGTGTATTAGACATTCTAGTTTTTTGTAAGTTTTGTAATGCAGGTATACTAGCTGTACCGATTGTTTGTAATATAGGTTGACCACCTGGAGCTGCTAAAATATTTGATCCAAGGTTCATAAAAAAATCAGAAGCAGCATAAGGATATTGTGGAAAAGCTTTGTTAAAACTTTCCATGTTGCCTTGTACTTTTTCCATGTCAGATTTTTCTACAACTTGATTGTCATCGTTTGCATAACCGGGTCTTTGAACACCAGTCATAATGCCACCGCCGGCTCTACCGCCGCGTCTAAACATTGGTCTATTTAAAGTTCTATTATACATAATTAATCTTTAAAAGCTTTGTAAGCTCCCAGTCC
>VTLG01002543.1_pt1 | contig 26445 bp, 35 predicted proteins | sample 4694571 | NCBI WGS metagenome assembly VTLG01 (sample SAMN12604809, study PRJNA352737) | marine metagenome | biome: ENVO:00000447; feature: ENVO:00000209|ENVO:00000569|ENVO:01000036; material: ENVO:00002151; isolation source: viral sequences binned using virsorter ...
CAGAACATATTTCAATCCAGTTCTTTTGAAATTTTATAATCTTCCTATTCCTATCTTCTGAATGTTCTTCTTTACAACTTGGACATTTAGCTTTTAAATCACTCATTTTATAATCTCCATTTTATAATAGTTTTATCCCTATCATAAAACTCTTGTAGCCTTTATATCAATTTCAAGAGAGCCGTATTGAGCCTTACATTATTAAACACTTATAATTGCTTTTTCATACTCTCTGCTCACACCAAGCTATATAATAGGGATTTCAAAAATCTGATAGTTTTTTTTATAAAGATTGAAACCATCAAAACAATCTGCAATTTATAGAGAGCAACGGCTCTACCCGTTTATATAACATATTCCCTTGCCTGAACGATACTTGGACTTATTGTGACCAGCTATTACTCTCTATTTCAAAAATCTATTTATAATTCAAGTATTCTATTATATTATAAACAAGGCACATCAAAGATATTAAAAAGATCCAATTTATAATATAGTCAATCATTATTAAAGTATCTAACCAATCCATTATTTATAACCTTTCTATAATTGGTAATAACTATAAATTTCATGTATATTTCTCTCGCCACTTATATAATAAAACTTATCATCTTTTAAATTATAATCTATAACTTGCCCCCAATCATTTTCAAGACGTATAACATCTTCTGAAACTCTTAAAATATCTACCCAGTTATCAGAATATCCATTAGGGTTTTTAGTCGCAAGATAAAAAGATCCACCACCTTTATAATATATACATAGTTCAGTTTCATCATATATATTATTAAGTTTTTTTAATACTGCTTTTTGAAACTTTACTGGAAATTCTTTTTTATCCAAGCCTTTTATATACCAGCCACGTTTTACTGGAAATTCTTGTATCTTTAATGTTGCCTTATAATCTTTATTCATATTATTATTAACCTTTATATTGCTTATTCAATTTATAACCATTTATAATTCTATGCAAGTATTATTATTCATTTATGCATTTTTTTTCGTGCTGAATATTATTATTTATACATCTTTAAATAAATCATATACAGCATATATAAATGCTATTAATAATATATATGGTATTAAATATTCCATTTTAATCCCCATATATAGTTATTTTATCACAGAATACGCCGATTCCATTAATATTATTTCTATTTTTATATCTTTTATCTACATTATAAAATCCAGGAACACAGCTACATTTATATTTTAGATTTTTAGTTAATAGATTTAAAATATTATTTCTACTTTCTGTTGATTTTGTTTTTATTATTATTTTCATTTTTAACCCCTTTTATTTAATATAATTGAATTTCCAGACCTAAACGCTTTTTTTATAATATAATTCAGTTTCAAGGTCTTTACGCTTTTTTTATAATATAATTTGATCATTTATATAAATATTACATTTAAATATTTTTAAATCTTTATTATTTAATAATGTTTGTTGTATTTGTTGTAATTGGTAGGTATAGCCGTTAATATAGTAATTATTTTTATTATCTTTTTTATTTCTTAATTCTAATAAATTTAAAAGATCATAATATTTAATTACATTTTTTTTAACTATATGATTTGATTTAAAATAATATTTAAATACTATATTAGAATTAAAAACAATGTTTTTATTTTTCATTTAAACCCCCTTTATTTATTTAAATATTTTATTTTTAATTTTTTTAGTGCAATTACATTTTAAATATATTTTATCACAGCACTTGTTATAATCATTTAAATTATTTTTTTTAAATTTTTTCCAGCTTGTTTTTTTCAATTTTTAGATCCGCTATTTATTATAATTTGATTTCCAGCCCTTTACACTTTTTATTTTTTATTTTAAATTTATTTAATGAAATTTATATGTAATATTTTTTATTGATTTATCCCAGCATAAACGGCACTCTTCACATTTACCGCCCTGTTTATATGCTATACAATTAGATTTTAAATTAGAATTTTTAGTTACACTACTTGTATTAGAATAGCCCTTAATTTTAGTGTCTAACATAGGGGCGGAAACCCTTACAACTAAATTAGAAGGAAAGTTTTTAAATTCTTTTTTATATTTAGTTATTAATTTATATTCTTTAGTAGGTAGCCAAAATTTAATGTTTGGCGTATTTTCTGCTATTTTAACAATACTTAATAACATTTTGTAACTTTGAATATCACCGCTATCAAACCATCTAAAAAAACCGCTTTTATTATATTTATTTAAATATTCAATAAATGAATTTTCAAACAATACAGAATTATCATTATATGCATCTAGTTTTTTTTGATATGATTTTAAAATACTTTTTTCAAATCTTTTATAATTACCTGTTAAAGCATAACAGCCGTAACAACTTGAATTAACAACCTTATTTAATTTACCGCCGTTTTTACACCATAATGCACTTAAAGACCACGAAGAGCAGGGCATTTTACCAGCTTTACTAATACCCCCTATATTTTTTAATAGATCTTTTTTATTCATTTAAAACCCCCTTAAATTGATTAGTAAAAAACAGCAAAATATATTGATCAATATTGCAATAAAGACCCAAACAACACTTAATACAATTTCTGTATTTACATTATCATATCTTATTAAATTATACCATATGTTAAACGTGCCACAACAGACAAATCCTATTAAAGCACATGTAATAATGATATTTATATTGATTAGTAATTGCATATTTACGCCCCCTTATTTAATTGGTTAGGTGTTTTAACATAGCCGTCAATGATCTTACTACCAATAGGAAAATCACATTTAAAACATTTTAAGCCGTGTTTATTTACTATATATCTATTACTAATTACATCTTTATGTTTATTACATTTAATACAATTCATATTTAAAGTTCCTTCCCTATTAAGTAAAGTTCGTAACAGCATACGAACAACAGCACAAAACCTATTAATTCCATATGCTATTAGCCCCTAACTCATATAGTAAACCCCTAAAGGATTTAACGTATATAATACCATCAGGATCAATACAGGTAATTACGCCCCTGTCTATAATGCCATAATGTTTTATATTCACTACATCATTTACTTTATATTTCATAATATCATATCCCCTTTTTTACTTGTTAAGTATAGAAAAAATTAAAACAAACATAGATGGCACACTAAATACAGGTGCATACATAACAACCAATACAAAATTTATATAGGCTGTAACCATCATTACCAATTTTAAAAAATCTTTTTTTGTTTTATATTTCATAATATCCTTCTGTTAATTGGTATAAATCTATTATATAAATATATATTATGCAAGTTTTTTTATGCTATTAATGAAAATATTTTTATTTATAGAAGGGTAATTATTTTTAATACCTGTTAATTCCTGTATTTAAAGGCGGTTAAAATAGGCGGGGCGTTACATTATATACTATACAATATATAACATTAAACAACCTATAAATAGATCCTTAAAAGGCTATTATTTTTTAACCTTAATTATATGTTAATATGGTTTACCCGCCCCGCTTTTATACTTTAATTTCTTCTATAATCTAATTGCAATTGAGACTCATTCTCAATTAGGGGGTAAGGGGGGATGACCATTTTTAAGGTAGGGGGGATACCAATACGCATAAAATACAGATTAGAACTACAAGGTTTTCCACAAAATAAAAAAATTTTAAAATAACTACGAAAGTGTTGTATATTAAAATATATGAATAAACTACAAAAATACGATCAAATAAAGAAGGTTGCAGTTGAACACTTCGCAACTAACCCTGGTATTACGGTTAAGGATTTAGCTTTAGAGCTTGGGATTAATGAAAGAACGATTGTTGGATGGCGTACAGATCCCAACTTTATGGATGCTGTGTATGATAGGTATATGGTATTGTTTGGTGGGGAGTTGCCTGCGGTATTGAATGCTATGATAAGGGAAGCGAAGTCTGGCAATGTGCAAGCTGGAAGGTTAGTATTAGAGCATAGTGGTAAATTAGTCAAGAATATTAACGTAACTGTGGATTCTCCTTTTGAGAAGTATTTAAAGCAAGTTGATATAGATGCAGAGGATGCAGAGATAATTGAAGTGATGGAAGAAATGCCTATTATTGAGACTTTGCCTGATAGAGATACTGAACCGCCTTTAAAACGTAATAAACGTGAAAAAAAGCAAATTGATGATGCTATAAAGAAAGAACAATATAACCAAAAGCGAAAAGAATGGTATAGGTGGCAAAAAAGAGCTAAGGCTGTAGGTGTAGAGCCATTAAAAGCTAAAAGGCCTACAAAAGGTCAGAGAAAAACATGGGAAGACGAAATAATCAAAAGGGAGAGTGATGATAGAGAAAATAATTAACGTATTAGTGATAGCTGCTATGGTAGTGGTTGCAAATTACCCAATATATGCAAATTTGAAAGATACGGCTAGTGAAGTCAATGGAATAGCTAGAGATATCAAGTCTGAAGTGTCTAAATGGCGAACCGAGGTTAATATAGTCAAAACTAAGCTAGAAAACGTAAGAAGTGAGATAGTTGGTACTATTGATGATGGAATTGCCCAGACAAATAGCGTTATTGGCAAAACTGAAGAAGTATTAGCGAAAATCAGGCAAATAGAGTCAGATATTGACGGATTATCAGCTAAAATAGAAAATATTAAGACAGATGCTGTCAATAAGATCGAAAATGAAGTTGAGAAGATAAAAGAAGAGCCTATAGAGTCTATTAAAGGCTTGTTTAACATAAAGGGATAGGAATGATTAGATTATTTGTTTCTTCACGAGTTCCTAATTGTCCAGGCTGTATGTCTGCTAGGAAATACCTACAAATGAATCATTTTAGATATGAGGAGGTTGATATTGCTAAAAATAGAGACGAAGCTAATGCTATGTATAAAAAATCTAAAAGTTTAATGATACCACAGTTAGATATAGGTGGAGAAATTGTGATTGGATGGAGCAATAGGATGGTAGCTAAAGCTATAAATAAGGTTATAGAGAATTCTTCTAAATAACTACCCTGTCGTCTATTTCTATGTCTTCTGGCATTAATTGACAATAGCAAAACTCTTTACATAAGCTAAACCCAGTAGCTGGAAGGCCTAAAGATTCCCACTTTTCCCAAGTTTCTATTTGCCCTATCCTAGCTTCGCAATCTGAACATATTCTTGAAGAACCAACGCTTACCCATCTAAATTTTAAGCGATCGCCATAAATATTATCTTGCCCGACCCTAGCTCCTTGCATAATTCCAGATACAATTCCTCTTCTAATGTTATTTGCAAATTCTCCAAATATTCTTCCTCTGTTAGATAAGTCGTCTCCGAGAATCCTGATGATTTCTGCATCTCCGATATTTGCCTGTCTAAGTCGTCTAATCTCAGATTTAATTCTTGCAGTAAAGATATCAACTGCTGCTGCTGTTCCAAGAGCTGCCCAGAGGAGGATGTTTTCATCTTCTTGCTCAAGAGCTTCTCTAGCTTCTTCGATATTTTCATATTCCTCCGCCATTTTATTTTAGGGGTGTTCGTATCATTTTTGTTATTTGATTTATAAAAACTTTATTGTTTGTATTTATTATTTTTTTAAACTCAGGGGTAAATCCATCAATTTCAATTTTTTTCTTTTTATCCCATCTTGTCTTATGAGGTATAAATTTTCTTCCATGCACGAAGCCCTTGTACGTTCCTGATGAGTTCCAACCATTATGCTGAAGTTTGCCATATTCAAGCATTTGCATCCCAATATTATCTGCACTTACAGATTTTTCCATTATGCTTTCTAATAATGCTCCTGTATGGTGCAAGGGTTTAGTAGATGTTGTTTTCTTTGGATCTTTAGCCTCATTAAATCTTTTTCTACCGATTTTTCTACTTTTAAGCGTAGATTCTTTTAATTGTCTAAAATTTCCCGATTCTAAATTGTCCCTTGTCATTTTCACAAGAGCTTTACCATGTTTACCTAAAAGTTTATCTACATGCTCCCCCATTTTACCTCCTGTAGTCAACTTCCCAAAATCAAAGTTCATTTGTATTTTATAACTCATCAGATGTTTTGATGCCATCAGCAAACTCCTTTCCTAACTTTTTAGCTTTTCTATATCTTGGTATTTCTCTAATGATTGACTGCTCTGCAATCCCCTTCGCCCATTCTTTAGGTTTTTTTATAATATCTTTAATATTTCCTTCAAGATTTATATCAAACTTGTTCAGGTTCTTCAGTTTCTTGGCGTACTCTATCAAAGATTGAGAGTTTTTGGTTTTTTTGCTTGTTTTCTTCGACAATTTGCTCTGCTTCCTCTATTTTTAAGTCTTTATTGTATTCTACAAGCAGCTTGGCTTGCGTTGTAAGGTTGTTAGATAGCTTGTGATTATCTAAAGCTATTTGATCTGTTACTGTTTTTGGATATTCAGGCTCATTAAAGTCTAAATTAAGCTCTTCAGGTAAATTTACACCATTATATCCAGCGATTGCTTTCTCAATTTCATATAAATCATGCTCATACATATTCCAAAGCTCTAAATCATCTTGATAATCTTCAAATCTCTCTAGATCTTTAATTTTTAATGCGATACCTGATGGTGTTTCGCCTCCATCTTGTGCAAATTGAACATATAAGTGATTATTTTGAGCAACTAAGTCTATTTGGAACTTAACATTCTCAATTACACTCTCAATGTTACCTGATGGAGACACTATCCCAAAAGTAGAGCCTTCTGGCAAGTCTAATATAGTATCAGATCCTGCTCTTTCCAAAGCTTTATCTCCATTTAAGCCTGTAATAAATGGCTGCCCGAACATTTGAAACCTCAAACCTAACTGAAGCTCTGTCATTGTAATATTAACTTGCTCATTGCAACTCATCACATCGGTTGCCCCTTCGACAAAAAATGAATCAATTAATTCTTCTTTATGGGTAAATAAAAAAGGAATAACTCCGTATCCATGCTCATATTCATGAATTATATTGCCTTTTTCATCATAATGAGCATAAATTTCTGAATCCCAGTAAGCATATTGCAACCTTTCGCTAAACGAAGGATCATCTACCCCAAATAATATAGGATATGTAATTGCTGTAGGTGTAAATGGATTGTTTTCATCGAAGTGTGCAGAAAAATAGTATATAGGGCGATAATCAAAACAGGGGGTTACTAAATCATCCCTGTATATAACCTGTGTAGCTACTGTGCCACATAATCTTGTCATTCTTTCAACATGCTTCATTCTTGCATCTTTTTTATGAGTTAAATATGCATATTGATCGCCCATATTCCTAGAAGCACCTACCGTATAGATTCTTGACATTTTATTTACAAATCTTCTTGTAAAATTGGCATTATATAAAGGAATTTCCCTAAAAGCATCGGCAGAAAAATAATCTCCTATATACTTATCTGTTTCTGTGCCAGTATAGTAATCTAAAAGCTTTCTTATTTCCATTCTTCTAGCTTTTTCTCTGCTCACTTTTGCATCTTTTATTGATTCTTGTATAATTTGTTCTACTGTCATCTTTTTACCATCCTTATATCTCTATTTTTAATAGGAAACTGATTTACAAAAAAATAACGAAGCATATCAGTTCCATGATCGTGTTTCCCATCTTTAATTGGGTCATTCTTTAAATCTTTACCTTCTTTTGCTTCAGGATAACGATAATTCTCTAAATCTATCGCCATATTTGTACATTTCTTATCTAAATGAAAGAATCTCTCGCCTTGAGCATTTTCTATAAACCCTCTAACATGACTTACTCCTGAAGCTATACTTCGAGAAGTCTTATCTCGTACACTATGCACTTGTATTCCATGTCTTCTAAAAATTTCTATATCTCCTAGCCCTGATTGTCCTTGAGCCTGACTTCCTGCAGGATCTCCATAATACTTTCTAACTCTGTAAGGCTTTGCTTTGATTTTTTCAACAAGCTCATCTGTTTTAATATTATATTCATGTAAAATCTCATCTATCATATTTATATGCCATATACCTTCAATTCTATACACTTGAAACCATCCAACAGCAGGTTGCCTATACCCGAAATCAATGGAACAAAATGTGGGAAGGTCTGGGTTATATGAGAAGTCGCCCATATCGAGAGTTCTGTCAAACGGATATACTTGCCCCTCAAATGATGTAAATTGACTTCCATACTCTTGCTGATACAACTCCTTTGACATATTCCTTTTTCTCTCAAGAAGAAAAGGGTCATCTTTGCCTAAAGGGAAAGCAAATTCATTTTCCCAAGAAGGAGCTTGATGAGATTCCCATAAATCGTCAGTTTTCCCAAGGAGGTAAAGGTCATAAACCCAATTAAAACCCTCAGGAGTAGTTATAAAGATACATTTACCTTTTCTATCACTAAGAGTCGGAGATAAATACATATCCCATATTCGCCTTTTTACCTTAGCACATTCGTCTATGATTAATAAATCAAGACCTTCTCCAACTAAAGAATCAGGATTGTCTGCTGATTTAGCTTCTACGGTTGTACCCCATTTAAACTTAATATATCTATCTTTTTCGGATGCCCTTATAATATCGTTAGCACGACCAACTACCATCTTCTGCCATACTTCTCTAAACATTAAATCGGCTTTTTCGTAGGATAAACCAACCATCCAAACTCTTTTATTGGGTTGGGAAGCAATATAGGTTGCCTCCATTGCCGAAGCTGTAGTTTTCCCAAACCTTCTACCACATACCATAACAAAAAATCGTGCAGTTTCCTTCGTGGGAAAGTGCAATTTTGTTTGACCATTATGGGGCGTATATCCCATAAAATCAAACCATTTTTTCTTATATTGAAATTGCTTCGTCATCAAATACTTGCAAAATACAAGTATATTAATTTAAGTTATAACTACGGTATTATGCAACATATTGCATTTTGCCACTAATTATATACAAAATATAGGAGGGCAGCATGTCCGAAGAAACAAAAGTAGCAACCGAAACAGTTAGTGAGGAAACTACAAAAGAAACTACTAATGACTCGACTGACAATAGTGGGTTAATTGCAGAAAGCAAAAAGTATAGAAAAAGGTCGCAGGAAGCTGAAGCTCGACTAGCTAAATTAGAAGCCAAACTTGCAAAAGCAGAAGAAGATAAATTAAAAGAAAAGGAAGATTTTAAAGCTTTATATGAAAAAGTATCTTCTGAGAATAAATCTTTAACTGCTAATTCTGAGAAATGGTCTAAATATGAAGAGGCTAAAAGAGCATCTTTAATTGAACAGCATCCTGAAGATGATAGAGAAGCTCTAGCTGGGCTACCACTAGACACTCTTGAATATGTTACAAGTAAAATTAATTCTAGCAAGGCAAATGCTCCTGAAGTCGTTGGGAATCCAAGGTCAAATCATAAACAGATCAATAAAGATTGGACTAAGATGGATGAACATGAAAGACGAGCTAATTGGGATGATATTATTGCTTCTGCTAAAAATAAAAATTAAATCCTACTTGAAGGCGAAAGCAGTTGATAGAGGATAAAATAATGAGGTAATACATGAATTTCGAAAAATATACAAACTATGCTTTGCATGGTGCATGGGCAAACTCTCCATGTGCAGATACAGGGGATAGTATTTTAGGTGCTGCTAGCACGATTACTACTCACGAAGAGTTCGTACCACAGGTTTGGGCTGATGGTATCTATAAATACTTTGCAAGAAAGACTGTATTTAGAGGACTTATAGATGACTACTCTGCATTAATTAAAAGTGGTGCAAGAACACTTAATATTCCAGAAGTAGCATTAGTAAGTTCAACTCTAAAAGGTGCTGATAGCTTGGTTACTTATGATGCAACTCATTCAACAGAAACAGAGCTTGCAATAAACAAGCATTACTATAATGCTATGTTATTTGAAGATGTGCTTATGATTCAATCAAGTGCTGATTTAGTTGCTAAATATACTCAAATGTTTGGAGAAGCATTAGGCAGACAATTTGACTCTGATGCTTGGGATCAATTAAAAACAGTTCAAGACACTCAGGCTTTAGCTGCCGATGATACTTTAACAGATGCTGAGTTTCAATCAGCTTTAACTACTTTAGGGGAAAATGATATTCCGTATATGGATGGTCAATGTTCTATGGTTGTTAATCCAACATTAATGGCTGATATTCTTGACCCTGCTGCAGGTGTTTCTCGAAACTTCTGGAGAGCAGATGCAAGTGGTAATGGTGGAATTTTAGAAGCTGGTGGAAGTGTTAATGGATTTATGGGTAAATTGTTTGGTATAAATGTTTATATGTCAAACACGGTAGCAAAAGGTGGTACTGATAGTACAGCTCCTGGTGCTATATTCCATAAATCAGCAGCAGCTTGTGCTGTGCAACAAGATGTTAGAGTACAATCAGAATACTCTATTGATGCACTTGGTACAAAAGTAGTTGCAGATATGTTGTATGGAGTTAAAATACTAGATGATAGTGATAACAAACGAGGTGTTAGATTTACTAATGCTTAATAGCTATTAATAGGTTAATTTGTAGGGGGTGGCTCGACCACCCCTTGCAAAAATATAAAGGAATAATATGCAGTATTGGAAAAAACCAAATAATAACATTGAAAGATTTGAAGATTCAGTTTTAGCTAACCATCCTGAAAAAGTTAAAGAAATGGAGCTAAAAGGTCATATTAGAGTTACGGGCAAAGACGACCCTACTCCATATAAAGCTCCCGCTAAAAAGAAAGCTAAAAAGTAGTGAAAGACTTAGGCGAGAAATTAAGAAAAGGTGGAGTTCAGGGGCTTGATGCAAAAATGCTTGGAAAGAATAGTCAAGGTAAAGGAGACTTCCCTAGATTTAATTATCAGAATGACGAGCAATATAAAGAAAATTACGATAAGATTGATTGGGGTAGAAATAAGTGAAAGATCTACTTAATAGAATTAAGCACCATGAAGGATTTAGAAGTCGAGTCTATAAATGCACAGAAGGCTATGATACTATTGGTTACGGCTTCGCTATTAAAGATTTAGAATTAGATGAAGATATGGCTGAAGAAATACTACTTCGTAAGCTAGAAAAACTTATCAAAAGAGTTAGATCAAAATTTGATTGGCTAGATGAAGTGCCTCGTGAAGTTCAAGGCGTATTGGTCGAGATGGCGTATCAAATGGGATTGTCTGGGGTATGCAAGTTTAAGCGAGCTTTAAAATTTATGGAACATCAGAATTGGGAACGTGCTGCAGAAGAAATGTTAATGTCCAGATGGCATAAGCAAACACCTAATCGTGCCAAGGAATTAAGTAATATTATCCGTTCCCTCTGATTTGCATAATCTAACCGTTATAAGTTAAATTATAACACAAATATGAATAGAGATAACATAGTTTGTCCATCCTGCTACAACGTAGGGTTGATAAAAAAAGGTTTTGACCGAAAGAATCGTCAAAGGTGGAAGTGTAAAGTTTGTAATGTTAAAACTATTACCCCTATTGCAGACGAGAATGAGTTAGAACTACTTACCGAAAACGTAAAGTTAGCTAAACAGAAACAATCGGCTCAAGACCTTAATCGCATAGAAAGAAAAGCATTTCGAGAGCATGTTAGAGTGGAAAATGCAGTTTCTAAGTATGCACAAGAATTAAAGAAGCTTTTTGAAAAACACAGTTTAAGCGAACTGACAATTAAACATCGTTCTAGCAATAAAGCAGTAGGAGTTATCCAATTTAGTGATGTTCATTTTAATGAGTTAGTTGAAATGGAACACAATCGATATGACTTTACTGTAGCATCTCAAAGAGTGAGAGATTTTATTGAAAAGGCGATAAAGTATTTTTCTACTGCAGGTGTAAAGAATGTTGTAGTAGCTCTTACAGGAGACCTATTGAATTCTGATAGAAGATTAGACGAACTCCTGGCTATGGCGACCAATCGGTCTAAGGCTACCTTTTTAGCAGTAGATATACTCCAACAGGGGATTCTTCATTTAAACAAACACTTTAACATTACGGTGCTAAGTGTTTCAGGTAACGAAAGCCGAGTTAAGAAGGATTGGGGATGGGGCGATCTAATCGCAACAGACAATTATGATTATACCATATTTAAAACTTTGGAGTATTTATTCAATGACTCGGCTGTAAAATTTATTGAGGGCGATCCTTTAGAGATGGTAGTAGAGGTAGCAGGTCAGAATTTATTATGTATGCATGGTAATGGCTCAATTAAAGCAGGGATAGAAACATCAATCAATCAGATAGTTGGAAGATATAAAATGAGAGGGGTTGGAATTGATTACGTTATATTTGGGCATATTCACTCTGCAAGAGTAGGTGACAATTTTAGTAGAAGTTCATCGTTAGTGGGAGCTAATGATTATTCAGAGAGAGCATTAAATCTATCAGGTAGAGCTTCACAGAATTGTTATATTTTTTACAACAATGGTAATAGAGACGGAATTAAGATAGACCTACAGAATACTATCAGCGAGGGTTATAATATAGATAACAGCCTTGCTAGTTATAATGCTAAATCAGCATCGAAGCTAAACCAAGGCGAAACAGTATTTAGGATAGTTGTATGATAGACACATTAAAAAATGCGATAGGCAATCCCTCAACAGGTATATTATCTTCTTTTGGGGGAGTAGGTATATCCTTATTAGATATAGAAATTTGGCTAAGAATAGCAGGACTAACAGTTGGTTTGACAATAGCATTATTAAATCTCATTTGTATGCTTACAAAGGGAAAATTTTGGTTTTGTAGAGATTAGGAGTAGATAATGGAGGAACAGCTCCAACAAGAGCTTGAAGGATTATTAGGAAACTACCTTTGGCTTTTTATATCAGGACTCTTATTTCTAATGTTCAAATCAACGATTGAATCGTTAGTCGAAGGAATAAAAGTATTCCTAGGAAAAGATTTAAATACAGATGATGTAGTTATACTAGACGGAAGACCAGCAAGGGTGGTTAGAGTTGGTATGTGGAAGACGATATTCTTCGTTTATGAGGTCGGAACTGCGAATGGAGAGCCTTACGTTAAAGGTGGCAACAAAGTTGCAATACAGAACGACCAATTAAAAGTGCATATCATAGAGAAACCACTACCTATGTTGGATCTGTCTAAATGGAAGGGAAAGCAATGATACAAGTATTGCTAGCAAAATGGATTCTCAAAAAAGGTGGGGTAGCAACTCTATTGTTCGTAGGCGATTTAATAGTTAAAACGACTAAGTCTGACGAAGATGATAAGATGTGGGCAAGAGTAAGGCCTCTCATTGAGAAGTTTAAAAAATAAAATTAAAAACAAAGGAGTTCTATATGTTTGATTCAGTTTTAGGATTAGTAAGTAGTAACACAGGTTTAATAGCAGGTGGTGGAACAGCAGCGATAGTTTTATGGGTATTGAAAAAAGTGCCTAATGAATCTATTTGCGAAATGGTAGAAACAATGTTTTATGGATTAGGAAAAGCAATAACACTAGGGATGAGCAAGTGGAGTTTGACGAGGAAGTTTTGGAATAGCACAGTCGAACCTTGGTTTATTGATTTATTTGATAATGTAGTTGGTGGAGCTGTAAGAGGGTTCATTAAAGGTTTAAGGGTAGATGGCTAATTTAACAACAGATAAAAACTTAGATAAACATCTAAAGCCAGTCAAGTCAGGGGGGGGGAATACCTCCCTTGAACTTGCTACTGAAGGTAATGGGGTTAAGATACATGGGGATTTATCTGTGGATGGAGATATTACATCTAAAACCATATACCCAGGACAGGTGCTTGGATATACAAGGATACAGAATACAGGCTCAGGTACTTTTGATGCTATAATATCCTTAACAAGCACCATGACAGTATTACAAACTGTTGCTGGTACTAATGTAGGTGTTACATTTGTAGCACCACCGAGTGGAAATGTGGAAATTATATTTACTTGCTATTTATACACAAGTAGTACAACAGTTGGTTTTGCTTTATCTGACAATGCTTCATTTAATGAAATTGACCCAGACCATACTTATGATATGGGTACTTATAAAATGGATGAAACAGACTATAATACTATAAGCGTGTCTTGGTGCGTAACAGGCTTAACTGCTGGAACATCATATACTTATTATATTGCAGGAGATGAATTAGCTGGTAGCAACTCCACTATAAGTCATGGCGATAGCAGGGGGACAGGAAACCATTTCCCACCAATAACAGTTAAGGCAATAGCATTGCCAATAACAATTACAACGGGGAGTTAAATAATGGCAGGATTAACAGGAAAAACAATTGGTTCTTCATATAAATCATTATTAAGAATATCTGATGATACAGATGGTATAGATACAAGTTTAGAATCTGTAACTGATGGAGAAGGGACAGTATCTGCCTTAAAATTATCAGATGATCAGTTTGCAGTTCAACCAGCTAATGATGATACAACAGAGGTTTTCTGTGTAAAGACACAAGGGGATTCTACATTATTAGCAGTAGACTCTACCAATAGTGTAGTCAAAGCAGGGCTAGGGCAAGCAAATGTTTTAACTCAATATGCTAATTTTGGGATAAGCAGTATTGGCTCTGCTTCCTATGTAGCAAATACACACTATACAATTCCCTTTGCTACACTAGATCATGGTTCTGCAAATGCTGATGTAGATTTTGGAACAGGAACAGATCCAGACACATCATTTACTACTGCTAATACAGATACGCAATACGCTTCACAAATAGTCCCTATGATGTGGTATATCTCAGATGCTGTTTCTATTGATTCAGTTATCTCTATTGAAGGAGCAGATGCAGCAACAGGAGATACAACTCGTATGCATCTTATGTCCTTTCAATATAATCATAATAATAGCTCTGTTTTAACAGGTGGAACATTATTGGCACATAATAGTGATGTTACAAATGCAGGCAATGAACAAACGTATAGATCGACTTGGACAATAGATGAAGCGAATGTTTCAGGAGGTAATGTTGTTTTGGCATTTTTTAGGTGCGACAGCGTTAATTCAGATTATTCATTAAATATTACAGTTAAATATCATTTAAGATAGGAGAAAGTATGGCAAAATTAATAGAGAATTTATCAATCAGTACAGGGAAAGGCGGTTCTTATAAGTATTCTATTGTAGAAAATTATAATGAAGTTTTTAGTATAAATCAAGAAGTGGATAACAGCGACAGCTTTATTACTTTGGTAAGCCCAAGCACAACTCTTGGACAGGCGAAATTAAGAGATGTGAAGTCTATGGTAATTAAAAATAACGGAAGAACATCGATAGAAGTTCAATTAAAAGTTACAGAATATAAAGACAATTCTAATGTTGATGATGCAAATTCAATAGATATAAGTGGCGATGGTGCAAGCACAACAAGAAATGTAAGCTTTTTATTAGCAGCTAGAGAATATATCTTTTTACCTAATGCGAGATGGGTTGCTTATGAAAATGATGCTTCGGCTGCAAATGCAGCACCTACTACAAGTGGAGATTATTTAACTTTAGACTCTAATGAATACGTAGATAGTACAGCAAATGTAGATAATGCTACGGCATCAGGCGTTGTTGGTAGCAATTCAGCGACTAGAGTTTATTTAGAGCCTTATACAAGTGCAACAAATTGTACTGCAAATTTATTCCACGTGGGAGATTTAATTAGAATCCAAAATGAAATAATGGAAGTAACTGCTATAGGGGATAAATCTAATTTAGCAAATAATTACCTTGACGTTATTAGAGGGACTCATGCATCGACAAAAGAGGCAGATATAGCTGATGGAGATCCTGTAAGATTGCCGTTCTTCAATGCTTACCTAAACCATGATTCTTATTCTGTGGTTCAAACAGACTCTTCAGGGAGATTTAAGGCTATGAATTTCTTTGGGTTTGGAAGAGTTGCAGATTCAACCGCTTCAGGTATAGTGCCTGGTTCTATCGCAGGAAAGTTTTACGAACCTGGTTATCAAGCGTTAGGCATGTCAGGGATTACTGGAAGTACAGAATCAGGGCTAACTGCAGGTGGAACTTATAAATTAGATATAACTGTTGATGGGGCAACTAAAACGCAAGATGTTCAATTTGTCCTAGACTCTTCTAATACAACTTTTGGCGGAAGCACAGGGGTTATAAGAAAGATACAAGATGCTTTAGATACTCTATATTATGACCAATCGAGCAATATGTATTTGAGAAAAGTCCATGTTGCAATCGTTGATGGAGACGTTAGATTTACTTCGGGTCAACATATGTCTACTTCTGCGATATTATTAGAAGATACAGGGGATTCTGGTTCATTTTTAGATAGTGCAAATCAAGGAAGGATTCCTCTGGCTGCTAATATAAAAGGGGCTGTAGCTGCTAAATTACCTGATGATACAATACTAAATAAAGAAGGGGTAAGTGTGCCAAACACAAGAGCTTTCTTTTATGACGATGGCCATGGCAACATTAAAGGGTCGGCAACAGGAAGTATAAACTATGAAACTGGGAAAATTGTTATCAATGGAAAGGCTAATGCTGAGTTTGCCATAACAGCTAATTATCACTCGGCTCATGGTGGGGGAAATAATACTACAACAGACGTTCAAAATATGATTGTAGAAGTATCGGCAAGATCGTGCAATAGCAAGCTTAATGCTCCTGTAGAGATTGTGGCGTTTAACTAATGCCTTACACTAAGCAAAAATCAGGCAAATTTAAAAGTCCATCAGGTAAAAAGATGAGTAAGAAGCAAGTTAATGCATATTATGGCAAGAAGAAGAAAAGGAGAAAATAGATGGCATCAGCACCTATATATTGCACACATAAAGAATTAAAAAGAGTATTCCCTCAAATGGATGGTTTTGACCAAAAGACTCCTTTGTATGGATGGGTAACAGTATCTAGTAACAAGTATGCTGCTCATAATAGCGGTATAGTAACCCAACTGTTTGCAGATGGCGAGGATTTAGGGCCAGCTCAGTCTGCACATACTGACTTAAATGTAGAAGGAGAATGGTTTTATAACTCTGCAGAGGATGTATGTTATTATTATTCAGCTAACACTCCTTTGGATAAATTAATGGAAGGCGGAGAAGAATTTACAACAATGATAACTCAATATAGGACAGATGCTAGTAGATATTTAGATTCTCGCCTTGACCCTAATTTACCTAGAGAACAATTAAAAGATAAGTCAGGCAATTTTGACTATATGATTATAAGAACAACTGCTTTAATCGCAGCTTCATTTATGATTAAAACTAACAATCCTACTTCTGAGATGGCAACTGCATTTATGGAAGAAGCAGAGAAAAACATTAATGATATGAATAATGGCAATGCTGCTTTATCTTGGCAAAATACATCAGATGGTTCGAAAGGAATCATTAGAGACGTTGGAACAATATCTGGAACAGTTCGACCTGTAGATACAAGAGGTAGATGGAGTGGCACTTACGACTTAATTAAAGTAAAAATAGACACAACAGGTGGAGCTATCGGAACTGCTACATATTCAGTATGGGTTAAAGATGGGGATAAACTAGGAATGAACGAAGGAAATCAAGTAGTTACTACTGAGATTATTAATGGCGATTATCAAACCCTATCAGGAGGTTTGCAAATACGATTCGCAGGAACAGATTTTGATTCTACTGCATCGGTAAATGATACTTGGGAAATTGAGGTAAGAGGCTTTGGGGAAGAAGTTGATTCTAGCTCACTTAAACCTATAAGGATGACTAGAAGATGGCAGTAAACTTTACAAATAATTGGAAAAACATACTTGACCAACTAAGGAAAGTGCTTAGGGATGAGTATAAAGGATCTTTGCCAGTTTATATAGGCTCAGAGGATAGTAACACAGGAACGCAGTATATTCGCCTTGACCCTGTAGGGAGTGAGTTAAGTGAATACAATGCAACTTCTGAAACTAGGGAATTCACGGTCAATGTTTTTTATATTTTCTCAGAAGCAAATGTTAAAAAAGCATCATTGGATCATATTTTAAGATTTGTTTCAAGGACAGAGGCATTAATACATGAAAATATGTCTATGGAATTAGCCGATTCTTCAGATGCTTTTAATTGTAGATTTGAATCTACTGAATTGAATGCAGCCGAGGATGAAAGTATGTATGTCGTAAGTTGGGTATGGAAATGCCAACACTTAGGAAACGTAGGATAAAGGAGTAAAAATGAAAATCAAACTAAAAAAAGGGGTGGTGTTGCCAAATAATTGGAAAAGCTGTGGATGTTCTGCTGAAGACTGGGCAGATTTAAATAGTGGTAAATCAATAGAGGTAAGTTCTGTCCCAGAATTAATAAAAGATAATGTAGATGTTGCAGATACAGCATCTAAAGTAAAGACAAAACAAGGAGGTAAATAATGGCAGGTTCAGCAAATGCATTTTCGCCAAAAGAGTGGAAGGTGGCAGTCGTATCAGATGCTACCAATGCAGGGGCAACAGGGATTGGCACTACTATGTACCAATTAGATGTTGATTCAGTATCTATGCCTTCACTTAACCCAACGCAAGTATTAGACGTTAGGAGTGGGGCAGGAAGAACTCTAAAGGATGAAGATGTTTTCCAAAGTAATGTATTAAGAGTAAGTGAATTATCACTTTCAGGAACTCTGCATAACGATGCAGGGCATAAATTGTTACTGCAAAATATATGTAATGATGTTTCTGGAAATGTTGCGGTAGCTTCTAACTTTACAGCAGCATCTCAAAATATGGCAGGTGCTACAGCAGTAGCAAATGCTGCTTCATCATTAACATTTGTTCTACAACCTTCAGACGTAACTAATCAACAGGGAATGGAGTTTTTCGGATGTTTAGTAACTAGCTTTTCCATAACAGCCGATATGGGAAGTGAAGGTGGAAGATATAAGTGGAGTGCTACTATACAAACAGGTAAAAAACCTGATTTAGCATCAACTGCAGAGCCAACAATAACAGCTTATGCAAACACTAATATTCCACTATTGTCAAATGCTAGCGATGTAAGGATTAGCGATGTTTCGAATATGGTTTTAAATTCATTTACAGCAAGTATTGAAAGTCCTGGTGTATTTACAGGGCCAACATCATCAGGTTACGAGATTGCAAGTCGAGGATCAGAGATAGCTGTTACTGTTGATTCGCAAGTTAAATATGATAGCAACACCAAAGGCTTTATTAATGAATTTGATAGTCAGACTACTGCAAATACTGCAGGCAATATGTTTAAAGTAGTTAATAATAATGCTTATGGAGTATTGGTTACTTCTGGATTATTTACAAATGTTGCTTTAGTAGAAGGCGATATAATGATGTTAGATTGCTCAATAAAAGCTGTTGATGATGGTAGTAGTGATTTAATTTCATTTGATTTAACTGCATAATAACAAATAAGAGGGAAAAATGGAAATCAAAATAAAAGGTGGTAAAAAGTTCAAGGTAAAAGATATCTCTATTGATGATAGAGATATACTATTAGATTCTATTAAATACGAGATGAACCCTGACGGGACAATAGGCGGTGTAAGCATGGTAAACACCACTATAACTAAATGGATCAGGACTTGTATTGATGGAGATACGTCTGATGAATTTTTGAAAACTTTATCTATGGAAGATAGAACTGATATCTTTGTTAAACTGCAAGATAGTATAGTTTTGGGAAAAGGGAACGCCTCCAAATAGAGCTAAACGTGCAGGCTAGTGTTTGTGGAGGCTGCCCATACCATAGATATCCGTATGAAGCTCAAGTCCCTATTTTGATTGATGGGGTTAGAGAAAATCGAACATTTACTTGTGATGATGATGTTTGGGATGTTGTCGAGCTATTAATAGAAGAAACTGAACAAGCAAATGCAGATGGTGCAAATTTTGATATGGCACAATCTATCATTAGTCAGCTTCCATTCTTCGCCTGCAAGAATATTGTTATAGACGAGAAATGTCAGAAAGATGTACAGAGATATATCTATTGTAAAGATTTTGGAGTATCCCCATACCCAGGAGATTATTCCAACCATCCTAGTAAATGGATTGAGAAAAGCTTTATAATTAAACACGCATTCGCAAAACTAGAACGTACTCAAATAAATAAGGCAAAAAAAGATGGCATTAGAAAATAAAATTATAGTTAGATTTGAGCCGCAAGGCGACAAGGCATTAATAACTGCGATAAACCATTTAAATGTCGCTACTAAAGGTTTAAATGCGAGCAGCAAGCAGTATAATGATGCATTAAAAGGATTAACGAATTCTCAAAAATCCCAAATCGATTCAATGCTTGAATTGAATCACTCCACTAGAAATCTAAATAATTCATTCTCTACCGCAAGATCCAAAATGCTATTGTTCTCATTCGCTGTAGGGCTAGTTACTAATAGTGCTTTAGTGTTTGCAAAAGCTTGGGGTGTTCAAGAAAAAGCTGTAATACGTTTAAATCAATACGTTGGAGGACAAGTTTTAGGGAATTTGAAAGAGTGGGCATCTGCACAGCAAAGTGCTACTCAGTTTGGAGATGAACTATCTATAGGAGAAATGAGGAAAGTAGCTGCCCTTACTAATAGCGAAGATGCAATCAAAAAGGCAACTAAACTTGCTATGGATTATGCCGCAACGTATGATACCGACTTGTCTACAGCTATGGATAAAGTAGTTCAGACTATGGGGACTACAAGAAATGCATTTAAACAAACAGGGTTAATGACAGAGCAACAAAATGAAGCTCTGAGAGGGGCTGGAACTGCTCTTGAAAAATTAGATATATTATACGCTGCTTTAAATCCTAAAGTAGAGGGAATGTCAGATACAATGGGCAAAACATTTTCGGCTCGAATGGAGCAGGCTACTAACGCTTTAGGGGACATGGCAGAGATTCTAGGGATGGGTTTAGTCCCTATTGTTTTAGGGGCTGTGGCAGTTATTAAAATTATAGCTGCAATTATGGATAAGCTGAAATTTGTAATAATTCCTGTGACGGTTGCTCTTTCTGCTTTGATTACAGCTATGGGATTATATAAACTAGCGTGCTTGGCATACGAGGGGGCTACTTGGTTAGTAATAAAAGCAACTGCAGCTTTAAAAACTACCCTAGGTATGGTGGCTGCATCTATAACGGCTGTTATCGCTGTCTTTGCAGCAATAGCATACGCTATGGGTTTTCTAGGAGATGTAACCAAAACAACAAATTCTGAACTAGAACAGCATAATATGCTAATAAATCAGAATGTTAAACAATTAGAGGGTTGGTTAAAAAATAAAAAAATCTTTGCTGCTATGCAGAAAAGTGAGAATAAGATGTTAAGTGAATCTGAAAAGCTTGGGTTAAAACAGGCAGAGATAGATTTAAAGAGAAATACTGTCGCAGTATCTTTAAAGCAGGCCACTATCTCAAAAACAGAAGCAGAAAGGCAGAATTTAGCATTAGACATTGAACAATTAAAATTAAACGAGCAGTTATTTGCTTTGGATGAAAAAATTCTCAAGTTAAGCCGCCAAGAGACAGAATTAGCGAATAATCTCAATGTAATTAATACTCGTGGTAGTGTCTTAAAGAACGAAGAAAACAACTTACTGAATCAGTTCAACGATCTGATTAATGACAGAAATAAGTTTAAAGATGATGAGCTAAAACTAGCTCAAAACGACATACAGCAGCAACAAGTTCTACTCGCAATAGGTAAAAACCAAGAAGCTCAAGACCAGCTTGCAATAGAAAACAAACATAATTTAGCTATGGCTAATCAAGCACTTACTGACTCTGGGACAATGACAAACGAGCTATTCAAACAAGAAGCAATGTTAAAATTAGAGCTAGCAAAGGTTACTGAGTTACATGCAAATGCAATGGAAGATGAGAAAGCTGCTGCCGAAGCTACAAAGATAGCGGTTGAGGCTAAAATAAACGATAACGCCAAAGCTATAGAAACGGCTGAAAAATTAGTTACTCATTCAGTACAAACTTCTAAATTAGCACAAACAGAAGCTGAAAAGGCTTGGTGGAAAGGATCTACAGCAACTCAAGAAAAGTCAGCACAATTAGCATTAAGAAAAACTCAATTACAAGAATTAGAAAAAGAAGGGCTTATAGATAAGTGGGAGCTTGAAAAGGCTTATGCTGAATGGGATGCTGAAAACGCTGATAATCAAAAAGATATACTGCAGGAAAGGCTAGATGCAGTACAGCAACTTGTTAATGCTTATGGAGGTTTTTTAGATTCATTAGAAGAGTTGGCATCTGCGAGAGATAAAAAAAATAAAGAAGATGAATTAGCTGATGCTAAAAATATAAGAAATAGTAGGGTTAGAGAAGATAAGATAAGTGACATAGAAGATAAGTATGCAAAAAAAGCAGAGGATAGAGCCAAGGATATGTTTGCCTTGCATGTTGCAGAGGCTATTAGTAATACTGCTCTTAGTGTTACTCAAGTATTATCATCTAAAATGCCTACTTGGGCAAAAATCCCATTAGCTTTATTGATGGGAGCTACAGGGGCTGCTCAGATAGCAATAATGCACCAAAACACTTTTGAAGATGGGGGTTTAGTTGGAGGAAGGCGACACTCAGAAGGCGGAACTATGATTGAAGCTGAACAGGGAGAGTTCGTAGTAAGTAGAAGAGGGGTTGATGCGATAGGTGTAGAAAATTTAAACAGAATAAATCAAGGTGGGGGAGCACCAGTTAATGTTACTTTCTCTGGAAATGTTATGAGTAATGATTTTATAGAGAATGAGGCTATCCCACAAATCAAAGAAGCAGTACGCAGAGGTGCAGATATAGGAGTTGGATAATGCCTTATCCTGAAAAATTTCAATTAGACATAGATTCAAAAGAAACAACCTTAATACCTAGGGTCGTTATATACACAAACCCTACGATCAACCTATCCACTCACAGCTTTAGGTTTGAAAATTCATACTACATGCCTTTATTATTAAATATACCGAAGATAAAAGAAAGTATAGACGTATTTAATAGGAAGTTTAAAATATCTAGCACTACTCTTGAGGTTTCAAATATACCATTTAGAGAAATGAATATTAATTCATCAGGGCAAGATATATCTCAAAGAGAAAGATTCTCAAGTATTCTATATAACTCAAATATTATTAATACTGAGGTTAGAATATTTTTCCAACCTCAATCTGCGGAGAGCTCTACCGATTGTGTGAGAGTTTTTACAGGTATTGTTAGGAATGTAAAACATAATGACAAAACTGCCACTATCGAGCTGGAGGATATGACTGATTATAAGTTAGCTAGTAAGCAAATTCCAATAGCAAGAGTATCCAATAATCAGCTAGATCCAGAATATCAAGGGAAGCCTATCCCTGCTGTGTATGGCCATGTTGACTTTGCCCCTACTGTTATAGATACTGGTAAAATAATAAAAGCAGACTCAGAACCCTTGAATCTAGTTACATATCAAGGAGCAGGAACTCCTTATCATGCTGTAAATAATGTGGACTCCCCTATAGGTAGCGATACGAATTATAGCAGCCATAGGTTATTTAAACTAACAGGCGAAACAGCATTGGATATATATAACATTATATCCCCTGTTTCTATCGCATCTAGTGAAAGTAAGGTTGGAATACCTATAGAAACTGTAGAGAAATTGAAAGATGATATGGTTGTAGGTAATGGGGTGGATTACTATCAGAATTCTGAAGGGGGAGTTGAAAACTCAGTAAATTTTGACAGTTGGAATCTTAATGAAGGCTCAAGACAATGGCAACAAGCTGGGCAGGCAGGTCACATTAGGCTCGTTTCAAATGCTATGACTCAAAAAGGATATATGCAAGGGATATCTTTTGCAAAGCCTAGCGAAATATCACTAACCCACAGAAGTGGATTCGGAGATACTACTCATAATAACGGATATAGCGGTTCTGAGAATAGTGGATATGATAATCCAGAAAGATTTAACGACAACGTATTGGCTAGGTTGACTGATGACATCCCAGTATTTTACGACCTTGATGACCCGAGTATGCTTGGAACTGACTCAACTCATATTACTTCATATTATCACAATACAGGATGGCGGAATCAATTACTAATGAGATTAAAGATTGGTACTAGCCCAGATTTTGAGCATGTTGCATTATCACGAAATATAAGATTTGCTATAAACGAATTTGTCTTCCCAAGGTTTGTAGGGAAACCACAAACAAATATGATCTCTGGAATCCGATATAACAAAATGTTTATACCATTGAAAACTGTTGACACTAATTTTTTTCAAGGTTCTTATGGCAGTAGTCTCGCATCGGGGTATGATTGGGATATAGGTGGGGCAAATAATACTGTTGCGTTCTATCTTCACGAAAGCTTTGATGGTTCAGGAAGTGCTAGTAATGAATGGTGTGATCCTTTATGCAAGGAGTTTAAGTATTTACTCGCTGATAAGAATGGTCACTTTCTATCTGCATCAACGTATTCAGGTTTTCATGAAGACAATCAGCCAGGTCATTTTGCTAGGTGCATTCATCTTCACAACCCTTATTCAAGCAATCAAGGTTTCTCTGGCTCAGATATGTTTTATTCAGGTCATCCAACAGACTATATGTTAATAGATACCCAAACTTTTGATGAGGGGTATATTGGGCTGTACTTTGGTATTCATTATTTTAAAACTCAGGAAAATTATGATATGACTACCGTAGATGGAGTAAGAGAGCATACTTTAACTCTTGGCGGTGCATGGTCTGAAATAGATTTAAGATATATTGCTGTAATCTCTAATGCTACCAAGCAGAAGTTCTTCTTGAACGTAGACGGAAGGACTAATGTGCTAGGCGATCCAATACATTACCCAAGAGATATCGTTGAAGATATAATGGTTAGAGAATTGGGATTGTCTTCTGATGACGATATAGATCCAATTAGCTATGCTATGGTGGCAAATTATGGTGGGGATATGGCTTTTTCTGTAAATAAAATTACAAAAGCTAAAGATGTTTTTCAGAACATATTTAAATATAGTGCAAACATATCTCCTAGCTTTAACAATGAAGGTAAGCTTCGATTTAACATGATTCAAAATCAATATTCTTTTTGGTTGTATTACGACAATACCATAGCAGACCCTAATGGGATTACGCATGACGGTACGGATTTGTGTACTGTTATAAGAGACTCTGATATTATAAATTATAAGTTTTCAAAAACATCTATAGGAGATGTTTATACATCTTACAATGTGAAATATAAATACGATTACTCTCAATCTGGCAACTCTAGGGATGTAAAATCGGTTTTTCCTAATAGCTACCCAGTCCTTAGCGACTATGAATTAGAATATTATAACTATGAGACCACAGAAGATAATCCGTTAGAGTTTGAAGCAGATTATGTAAGAAGGGATTTAGGGGCTATGGAGTTAGCTAAAAAACTATCAAGATTATATAAAAATCAACACTTGGTAGTGAGTCTTACTCTGCCGATAAACTATATAGGGCTAACCGTAGGAAGGGTTATAAGATTTGATAAATTAATAGATGGAATACGGGCTCATGGCATAGACTATACTATGCTTACAAACCCTACTTGTGATGCATCTTCTGAGTCTCATGGCCAATATCTATATCCATTATTCTATATAACCGAAACACAAAAAAGTTTAAGTTCTGTAAAGATAAAAGCTATGCAGTTATTCCCTATGGGAGATGCTGATTTCTTAGGATCTGAAGGCTCTTATAGTATTGGTCTAAATGACTATGATTATTGGTATAACGCAGGCCTTGTAGAACAATCACTACAAGGGTGTGTTGCAGATTGGTTAGGATTAGAAGCTTGTTATAATGGGTGTATGGATGAAAGAGCTATAAATTATAATCCTGAAGCAACTTGCCAGCCTGAACCTCAAGCTCCTGACTTCGAAGAAATCTGTGTTTATGAGTCTGTTGTAGATGGGATAGAAGGATGTATGGATAGTGAAGCGTTAAATTATAATGAGGAAGCTGAACTCCCATGTGCTGCTTGTTGCGTATATGAAGATATGGAAATACCTGAAGAGGAAGATGAAGTATCTTGTGATTGCTTCTTTTTAGATGGGACTGTTATGCCTAATCTTACACTTGGAGAATGTGCTGAACTGAGTGGCACTTTTGTTTGTGACGAAGATTTAGGCTTTTGCTATCATCCAGCTACTGGCGAAATTCAAATATTAAATGAATCAGATTGTGAATTACAAGGAGGCGAATGGTATGAAGGAGAGTTTTCTTGGGAAGACACTACTGATATTGCTGGGTGCACAGACCCAAGTGCAACAAACTATGACCCAGATGCGGACTATAACGATGGAAGTTGTGAATATAATGCATTTAGAAGCTGGCATGGAAAGAGTCATTGTGACCGAGTAGCTCCTGGATATAGAGCAAGCTTTCAATTTGATACCTTCCTTCCCGATATCAACACCATGAATTTTTATGAGCATAACGTACTATATGAAGGACATGCTGCAAGTTGGCAATGGATGGAAGAAAACTTTGCTCATTTTTTCCATTTTGATATGCCTTTTATGGAATATAACTACTGGGATT